>Ga0310120_10000176_pt1 | contig 52392 bp, 47 predicted proteins | sample CB27_AW_983_MG_FD_203506 | JGI IMG/M metagenome (GOLD analysis project Ga0310120, IMG submission 203506) | Marine microbial communities from Western Arctic Ocean, Canada - CB27_AW_983 | ecosystem: Environmental > Aquatic > Marine > Oceanic | place: Canada: Western Arctic Ocean | collected...
CAAGAGTGGCTTCCATGGTGCGCGCAGGAAGGTACAGGAAACGGGACACCACATATCCCAGACTAATCACCGCTGTGAGAACACTCAATTGGTCAGTACGGGGAAAGAAATGCAACGGCTTCTGTGGCATAGCCGCATTCTAGCAGGACGCTGCACCCGTGTCAAAAACGGGTAACATATAATCAGTGTCATGATCACCAAAGCAGCATTCGTGTTTCTAGGCGGGTGGTTTGCAGGAGGCATTATCAACTACTTCGCAGACCAATTGCCCCGCAAGGGCCAGTTGACGCGCCCAGTTTACCCGCCCTGCCTGGCCCCGCTTCAGCTGTATCGCTGGCTAGTGCAGAAACGGACGCTGTCACGGGGATGCGCAGGCGCCTCGAGACGCATCCGCCGTCACATTGTCGTGGAATTAGCTGCGATACTTCTTCTGGCCGGACTCAGATTGACGTTGGTGTCAGGCATGCAATTCTGGTTGCTGGTACTACTGATATCCTGTTTCGGCCTGATAATGGTCATTGATCTGGAACACAAGTTAATCCTCAACGCCGTCGTGGCTCCTACCGTAACTGTAGCGCTTTCATATGGTACGCTGGGAATGCACCGCGGATGGACAGAGACTGTTGGTGGTGGGATAGCCGGGTATGGATTGATGTACCTGATGTTCCTTGCCGGCAAAGTGTTCGTGCGTATTGCCGAGCAACGTAATGATACGGTAATTATCGGGACCGCGCTGGGGGGCGGCGACATTATCCTGGCGGGCATCATCGGGTTGGCGGCCGGTTGGCCGGGGGTGCTGGCAGCCCTGATGTATGGGGTTTGCGCCGCTGGATTCGGGGCGCTCATCATGCGCTTGCGCCGGGATTACCGCTCCTTCACTGTTATGCCTTACGGATTGTTTCTGGTCTCAGGAGCAGCCATGTTTCTCTGGCTGCAGGCATCCGCCTAACCCCGCGGCATCAGAGCTATTCCAACAGCGTTGCCACATCAGTACGATATCTTTTGGTTACCAAATGCCGATTTGTAGTAGCTCATCATTCCGTGGAATGATGAGCTACTACAAATCGGCATAGTGCACCAGCAGTACCAGTTTACCGCGCTTGCCTTGTGAGTATGAGCGCATACAATGACCACGCCATCAAGACAGCAGCGACCGCATGAGCAAAGATAAGGAACACCCTGGCTTTGCGCTCTAGTCACACTCTGCGCTATAATCTGCGTAGCCATGGACAGGGATACCTTTCCCGAACGTTTCATGGGAGTTTACATTGCCGCCGGCACGCTGTTTATCCTCGGTTGGGGTGGCATAATTGTGCTTCTCCTGTACGCCGTTCCCACAGTAGATGCCCGCTGGGTGTTTTTTCTACTCGGGATGGCAGGATTGACTGGCACCGCGGTCCCGTTCGTGGTTTTCCTCTCGCATCGATTCGGGCGCCGGACAGTCAGCGGTCGTGTACTCATGCGGAGGGCAATCTGGGTCGGAGCTTTCGGAGTAACGCTGGCGTGGCTGCAGCTGGGCCGTACACTCACATGGAGCATCGGATTGCTACTGGCGGCGCTGTTTGTGGCAATTGAATGGTTTGTAGAGCTGCGCACGCGTAGCCTGTGGGACCCCAATGCATCACATGGCAAATGAAGGGCTGCGCTCCCTGCCCGCAGTAGACACATTGCTGCAGTATGGCACCGTAGCGGAGCTGTTGAGCACCTTCGGTCGCCCACTAACGACCACAGCTATACGCTGGGTGCTAGCGGAGACCCGCGCCGACCTGAAGCACGACACACTCAACAACCCGCCCCCATCCACAGACGAGTTGGTAAAGCGCGCCACCACATGGCTGCGGGATCAAAGCGCGCCCACGCTGCAAACACTCATCAATGCAACTGGAGTAATTTTGCACACCAATCTCGGCCGCGCTCCGCTCTCAGATGAAGCACAGCAGGCTATGCTCGCCATTGCAGCGGATTACAATACTCTCGAGTTTGACCTTGCCAGAGGAAAACGCGGAAAGCGCAGCCTCCACGCCGAGGCACTGCTGTGCCGTGTGACCGGGGCCGAAGCAGGACTGGTGGTCAACAACAATGCAGCTGCCGTATTGCTAGTGCTCAGGGCACTGGCACGCCGCAAAGGCGTAGTGATTTCACGCGGGCAGCTGGTGGAAATCGGTGGCGGCTTTCGCGTCCCGGACGTTCTAAAACAGTCGGACGGAAAGCTGGTCGAGGTAGGTACCACTAACCGGACTCATTTGCACGATTACGAAAAGGCCATCGCAGAGAAGAAGAACCGGGCTGCGCTCATTCTGCGCGCTCATCACAGCAACTTTCGGATCGTCGGATTCACCACCGAGCCCACTCTCACGGAACTAGTCGCCCTCGGGCACGAGCACGGCCTGCCGGTGGCAGACGACCTCGGGTCAGGAGCACTGCTAGAAACCACGACATTTGGTCTAGGCCACGAGCCTACCGTACAAGAAAGTCTGAGCGCCGGTGCGGACGTGGTTTGCTTTTCCGGCGACAAATTGCTAGGCGGGCCACAAGCCGGTATAGTGATAGGCCGCGCAGCGGTGATGAAGAAACTTAAGCGCCATCCGCTCGCGCGCGCAATTAGGGCGGACAAGCTGTGTCTGGCCGCCCTATCAGCCACGCTGCTGCATTATCTGAAAGACGAGGCCGTGCAGAAAATTCCAGTCTGGCGCATGATCAACATGGGCGTCAACGAAATCGAAAAGCGCGCGCAGCGGTTGGCCGAGACCATCGGAGGCGAGATTATCCCCGGGCTATCGACGGTCGGGGGCGGCAGCCTGCCCACCGAGACACTGCCCACTCTGCTTGTCGGGCTTCCGGTGCCTGCACCTCAGCGCTTCGCTCAGCGATTGCGGGAGCGCAGAATAATCGCCCGCATTCAGGATGACAGGGTGGTGTTCGATTTGCGCACAGTGCCGCCCACTTCAGACAGCGGGTTAACTTCCACGTTGCAGCAGTTGCTCGCCTGTGCCCCGCCACGATGAAATCAGACCTCGACCGCCTGATGGCGGGACGCAAACTGGATGCATTGTTCGTCAGCGGGAGCACACGCGATAACCCGGCGATGCACTATCTCACCAACGGCGCAAAAGTTGGCGAGTACACTCTTTTGATAAAAAAGCGCGCCGCAGAACCTGTGCTCATCGCTATCGGGATGGAGCGGGATGAAGCCGCCAAATCCGGCCTGCAGGTGATAAAGCGCAGCCGTTACGACCTGCCCCGGCTACTGAAACAGGAAGGTGGCAATCAGGTAGCGGCGCACGCGCGTATGCTCACAGCTATCTTTGGCGAACTGAATGTGAGCGGCACCGTTGGCCTTTACGGGCGCGAGGAGCAGGGGTTTACACTTTCTCTGGTCAATGAATTGCGCACGCGTATGCCGGAGATTTCCTTCGTCGGTGATCCTACCCCTAACGTGCTGCAGCTAGCGCAAATGACGAAAGATACGAATGAGTTGACACGTATCCGCGCGCTAGCTGCCACTGCTCTCGGCGTGGTGGACGATACGCGCCATTTCCTGGCCTCGCACGCGGTCGAGAAAGGACATCTTATCACCAAGAGTGGTGTGCCGCTCACGATTGGGGATGTGCAGCGCCAGATTCGCCGCTGGAGCGTGGAGCGTAATCTGGAGAACGCCGAAGGTATGATTTTTGCCAGCGGGCGCGACGCCGGTGTTCCACACTCCCGCGGAGAAGAAGATTCCCTAATTGCTCTCGGAGAGACCATCATCTTCGACTATTTCCCGCGCGAGGCCAGTGGCGGTTACTTTTATGACTTCACGCGCACATGGTGCCTCGGCCACGCACCACCTGCGGTCGTCCAGGCTCACAGAGAGGTGGTAGCGGCCTTAGATCTGGCAGTATCCAAGCTGCGCGTTGACCAGTCCTGTCGTGCGCTGCAGGGTGCAATCAATGACTATTTCGAGGCTCAGGGTCGTCACACCACCCGCAGCCACCCAGGCACCACAGAGGGATACGTGCACTCGCTGGGGCACGGAGTAGGCCTCAGCGTCCACGAGCCCCCACGTCTCGCGGAAACGGCGTCGCCAGAAGAACGGGTGCGGGCAGGCATGGTGCTTACCATCGAACCGGGGTTATACTACCCGGAGGATGGTTATGGCATTCGCGTGGAGGATTACATCTGGATGGATCCGAAAACCGGGCATCCTCAAACCATCGGGGTGTTTGACAAGGAACTTGTGATTCCGCTCTGAGCGGAACGAGAGGATTATCCATAGTGACAGTGCGTATACTTGGCATCGAGACCTCCTGTGATGAGACAGCCGCAGCCGTAGTGGAGCAAGGTGTGATGATCCTCTCCAATGTCGTGGCCTCGCAATCTGACTTACACGCGCAGTACGGTGGCGTCTTCCCGGAAATGGCCTCGCGCTCGCACATCGAGACCATTCATAGCGTGATTGCCAGCGCGCTCGCGCAGGCACATGTCAGCCTAGATGACCTCACCGCCGTGGCGGTAACGCGCGGGCCAGGCCTGGCAGGCTCGCTGCTGGTCGGGCTCAATATGGCCAAAGGGTTAGCACTGGCGCGCGGCCTGCCGCTTATAGGCATCAACCACCTGGAAGGTCACATTTATTCACTCTGGTTAAGTGATGTTGCACATGAAGTGGAATTCCCGCTGCTAGCTTTGATAGTCTCGGGCGGGCACACAGAACTGATTCTGGTAAAGAGGCATTTGCAATACCAGCGCTTGGGCGGAACAGTTGATGACGCCGCCGGTGAGGCCTTCGATAAAGTGGGCCGCCTGCTCGGTTTGCCATATCCCGGTGGGCCAAGAGTAGAAGAGGCCGCCCGAGGCGGTAACCCAGAGGCCTTCGATTTCCCTCGCGCGTGGATGGACGACAGCTGGGATTTCTCATTCAGCGGATTGAAGACAGCTGTGATGCGCGCCGTCAAACAGCGCTTTCCAGAGTGGGACACCGGCAGAGATACGACCTCTGTCGATTTGCCCGTGGCAGATCTAGCTGCTAGTTTTCAGGCGGCGATTATCGAGGTACTCACGGAGAAATCAGTACAGGCGGCCGAGAAACACAAAGTCAAGGCCGTGTTAATCAGCGGTGGCGTCTCGGCCAACCAAGCACTTTGCACCGCCATCTCTGGACGGGCCGGAGATATGGCGGTTTATTATCCGCCAAAACAGCTTTGTACTGACAATGCTGCCATGATTGCCGCGGCGGGTTACCAACACTATCAGGCGGGGCAGCGCGATGGGTGGGACCTAGACGCACGACCTACCTGGCCGCTGCTGTAATAAAGACTAGACTTCGTTCACCAGTGCGAAAACCATCGGCCGGCGTTTAATCTCATTGTAGAAAAAATCTGAGAGTGCCTTCTCCACACGGCGGCCAATTTTTCCGTTCGGACTATCTGTGGCTACGGAGACGGCTTTCTCTGTGGCACGACGGAACAGCTTCTCTGAATCGCGCACGAACACGAATCCGCGCGAGGTAATCGCTGGAGTATTGAGCAACTCGCGCGTCTCCGCATCAACCAGCAGGCTTACAATAACGAATCCGTCACTCGCCAGTCGGTCGCGCTCGCGCAGCACCTGCGGACCGATATCGCCCACACCAGACCCGTCCACATATACATAGCCTCCGGGCACGCGCCCGGAAACCTTCAGCGAATCAGGCGCCAACTCAAGCACGGTGCCATTTTCCACCACGGCAATGTTATCAGCCGCAATCCCGACCTCACTCGCCAGCGCACTGTGCGCATGCAACATGCGCAGCTCCCCGTGCACCGGAACGAAGAACTTCGGCTTGACCATGCGAATGAGCTGCTTCTGCTCCTCAGCCTTTGCGTGGCCGGAGACATGCACCGGCAGCAATGGGTCATACATCACCAGGGCCCCACGCTGGATAAGCTTGTTAATCATACGCGAGACCACCTCCTCATTGCCTGGAATCGGATGAGCGGAGACAATGACCGTGTCGCCTTCTTCCAAATCAAACTGACGATTACGGCCCACCGCCAGACGCCCCAGAATAGACAATGGCTCTCCCTGCGAGCCGGTCATCATCAGCGTCACCTCGCTTTTGGGAAGCCCCAACGCCTTGTCAAGAGGTAGCAGTACCTCGTGTGGGTCCTTCAGATAGCCTAGTTTCAAGGCCATTTTAGAGTTCACCACCATAGATGTACCCACCAAAGCCACCCGACGTCCGTGCCGCTGCGCCGCATTAACAACCTGCTGAATGCGCGATATCAGCGAGGCGAAGGTGGCCACCAGAATGCGCCCATCGGCCTCTCGGAATACCTGGTCAAAAGCACCATCAATGATGGCCTCCGAGCGCGTCCAGCCTGGTTGGTCAGCGTTGGTCGAATCCGAGAGCAATGCCAGCACGCCCCTGCTGGCGAATTCGCCCAGTTTGGCGAAATCGGTCGGCCAGTCATCCACCGGCGTCTGGTCCAGTTTGAAATCACCCGAATGCACCACCAGCCCGACCGGGGTAGTGATGCCCAGCCCGACCGCATCGGGAATGCTGTGGCAAACATGGAAAAACTCGACCTCGAAAGGCCCAATGCTGACCTTCTCTCCGGCCTGAACCACGTGTAGCCTGTCTGCGTCATACAACTTTGCCTCGCGCAGCTTGGCCTCCAGCAACCCGCATGTGAGCGGGGTGCCGTATATGGGTGCATCAATCTCTCGGGCCACATGCCGGATTGCTCCGGTATGGTCTTCATGCCCGTGCGTGACCACAATGCCGCGCACGCGGTCGCGCTTGTCATTCAAGTATCTGAAATCAGGGATGATGTAATCCACGCCCCACATGTCGTTTTCCGGGAACATCAACCCGGTGTCGATAATGAGAATATTGCGCCCGTATTCCAGCACCATCATGTTCTTTCCGACTTCCCCAAGTCCGCCAAGGGGAACGATCCTAAGTATTTTTTCTGCCATATCTTTGTCACTCCAATAAAAAAACCCGCCGGCACAGTTTTGTCCGTCGGGGAAGTTTCCTCCCAGTTATCCAGTTGTGGTATGTACCCAACCAGCTTTTCAGGCGAAGTTCCTACGGCCTAACGGCCCCCTTAAGACAAACCGGCTTTTTCTATCCGGAAGTTTATCACAAGCAGGCCATGCTGTCAAAGCACACCTATCAGAGCAAATGCAGGCATCACCACTCCGAAAAGTGCGTGCAACGCAAGTGCAGCCAGAGCCGGAGCAAGCGCAGCCGGCAGCCACCGAAGCACCCGCTTGCCTGCAGGCCAGAGTCTCCCCAATGCGGCAGCCCAACCCCACATTCCGGCTGCACAGGCCAGCGCCAGCGGCACCAATGCCGGGAAAAGATAGCGCCCCTGATGTTGCACAAATACCAGGTTGTATCCCAGATATTGAAGCATCACGGCAACCGCCGTAATTGCCAGAAGGACTAGGCCATCATACTGCCGTTCTGAAAGAGGTGGCCGTCGCCAAAGTGCGATGGCGAACCCGGTCACTATCAACAGAGAAAACACCGCCAGAAATTGGTACACTCGCGATCCCATGGGAACTCCCATCCAGCCAAACTGTCCCCAGAAGCTCTGAAAGCTAGTTTGTGCGAAACGAACGCTAAATTCAACAACCCCATAACGCTGCATCCATGCGACGCTACGCGGCTGCCCGACCACAATCTGAGCATGGCGCTGCAGGCCAAGCACATCCGGCCAGCCATAGACTAGCAGATTGCGTGTCCACCACAGCGCGCCCAGCAACAGCACCGGGGTCATGAATTGCGACAATTCATGCCAATTCCAGCGCCCTCGCCGCGCTCTCAGCAGCATTGCGAAAACAGCCAGCGGAGCAAGAACGTACACCGTGGCTTTCGTCAAAAGGGCCAGTCCTATAACCAGCCCCAGCTTCCATCCTGCAGAGCGGCGCAGCAGCAGCCACAGCCCCAGCGCCATCAGCAGCTCGGCGAGAGCGTCGTTGTTCACCGCCGCCATTATGGCCAGGTGCTGAGGCAGAAAGGCGACAAATCCCGCCACGGCCAGTGCCACCGGATAGTTACGCGGAAAGAGCGCCTGAGCACACAGCCCGGCGAACCACACTACCACGGCCCCCAGCGCCAACGAGAACAGGCGCAGCACAAGCAGCGATCCCCCCGAGACTATGAACAGCGGTGTGGCCAGCAAATAATACAGCGGCGGTTGGTGGCCCTCATAACGCAGCGTATTCACCGCCATGCCCGCGGGGAAGCCACGCGCGGTCAGTTGACTGAGGTACGACTGGTCATAATCCCCCGGCTGCAGCACCGGTAGTCTCCCAGTTTCAGCCAGAGCACGAACGTAGTTGTAGTGGGCCGGCTCATCCGGAGCCTGCCAGGCAGGGATGTTGACGGCATACAGTGTGCCGATTGTCAGATAGGCCAGCAGGATGAGTCCGGTACCTACACGGACAGCGCGCGAGAATTCCATCAACGCTCCTGGTTAACCCAGCCGATTCATCTCCTCAGTAATGATGCTATCGTCCAACTTATGGAAGAGCGGCGCGGGCGGACGCAGCGCCTGACCCACCTCAAGATCACTAGGTTCCCACCGGCCGCCGGCATCCTCGTCAGAATAGACCAGTGCGTTATGAGAGCGATCGCTTTCTTGATAGCTCTCGATGGACTGCGAGCCAAACAGCTTTCCATCATAACCCAGGTAACTGTGCAGCTTCTCGGAGCTGAAGGGAACAAACGGGGAGAAAATGGTCTTCAGCGAATCGAGCGCGCGCAGCGCCGTATACACTGAACGCGCCGCGGCCACGCGATCGCTCTTGATGCTGAACCATGGCGCTTGCTCGTCCAGATATTTGTTCACCTCTCCGGCCAGTCGCAGGGCTTCCTGCAGCGCTGCGCGCAGCTTAACCGCGCCCAACAGTTCTCCGACAGAATCGAACCCGTCCGCGATTGTGTCCAGCAGCTGCCGGTCATCCGCCTGCAGCTCTCCCGGTGCGGGCACGCGTTCTTCAAAATGCTTGTGAGTGAAACTCAAAATGCGATTGGCAAGATTCCCCCAGGTCGCTACTAGTTCATCATTGTTGCGCTGCTGAAATTCAGACCAAGTCCAATCGCTATCTTTCGATTCCGGCATATTGATCGTCAGATAAAAGCGCACCGCATCAGGGCCATATCGCTCCGCCACGTCCAACCCCCATACAGCCCAGTTTCGGCTGCCGGAAATCTTGTCACCTTCCAGATTCATAAATTCATTCGCGGGGACATCAAAGGGAAGGTTAAGCCGATCGCCGCTGTCATCCGGGAAAAGTCGGCCCACACCAGCCAACTCAGCCGGCCAGATCACGGCATGGAAAGGGATATTATCTTTGCCGATAAAGTAGTAGCCGCGCGCTGCCGGGTCGTACCACCAATCCTGCCACATTGCAGGTGTGCCTCTATTCTTTGCCCATTCAATGGAGGCCGACAGATAACCAATGACGGCCTCAAACCACACGTAAAGACATTTTCCCTCCCAGCCCTCGATCGGCACCGGAATACCCCAGCCGAGGTCACGGGTTATCGCGCGGCCGTGCAAGCCGGTCTCTTCAACCGTGTAGCGCGAAGGTTTGATCACATTTGGACGCCAGTGCGCCTTGTCAACGGAAAGATATGCGCTCAGCTGCGGGGTCAGTTTGGCAAGGTCAAGGTAAAAATGCTCGGTCTCGCGCAGCTCCAAGGAGAGGCTACCAGTTTTGGAGCGCGGTTCAATCAGCTGCGTACCATCGAGTATGCTTCCGCAGTCATCGCACTGGTCACCGCGAGCCTTCTTGTACCCACACAGATAGCAGGTGCCCTCCACGTATCGGTCGGGCAGAAAACGCTTCTCCTGGGGTGAATACCATTGTGCCTCTGTCTCCCGGTACAGGTATCCGTTTTCCAGCAAGCGGTTGAAAATGGTCTGCGCCACCATGAAGTGATTTTCAGAATGGGTGGTGGTAAAAAGGTCGTACGTCAGGCCAATTTTCTGGAACAACTCCAGGAAACGTTGATGATAATGCTCGTAGACCTGCTGCGCGCTCTTGCCCTCTGCGTCGGCTCTCACCGTTATCGGAGTGCCGTGCGCATCCGAGCCTGAAACCATCAACACTCGGTTGCCGCGCAGGCGGTGATAACGCGCGAAGATATCCGCCGGCAGGTAAGCGCCGGTGATATTGCCAACATGAATCTCGGCGTTTGCATAAGGCCAGGCAACGGCTACAAGGATGTTCTGCGGCATAATCTAATTGTGCTCAGCAAAAAAAATCCGCCAGTCAAGGCTAGCGGATTAATTATATGCGAGTTTCGACCCAACCCTGCGCTGACCGATCACGGCGATTGCCACTCGCCCCTGATTGCGGCAATCACCTCTTCCCCGTGGTTGTCTGGCTTCACCTTCGTCCAGACCTTAGCAACCCTGCCACGCTCGTCTATGAGATACGTTATCCGGTGCATACCCATGTAGGTCCGCCCATAGTTCTTCTTTTCGCCCCAGGCACCGTACTCCAAAGACATCTCTTTATCGCCGTCCGACAGCAACAGAAAGGGAAGTTTATACTTAGAGATAAATTTCCCGTGCGAGTTCAGACTGTCGCCGCTAACGCCCAATACAATCGCACCCGCGTCTTGAATATCAACGTGGCAGTCGCGGAAACTGCACGCTTCACGAGTACAACCAGGGGTGTCATCCCGTGGATAAAAAAAGACGACAACGTTTTTGCCGGCGAAGTCCTTCAGCGAGACAGTCTGCCCGTTAGAGGCCGGCAGCGAGAAGTCGGGCGCTTTGTCACCTTCCTTTAGCGTCATTACATCCCCACAGTAAAGGCAGATATCGGCGGCGTCACCAAAATAAATACCAGATCGAGGTCAAGACAACTCGGTCAGGATGAGTATTCTCTCAGCATGCGCGCTCGGCGCGGATGCCGCAATCGCCGCAATGCTTTTCCTTCAATCTGACGGATACGCTCCCGAGTAAGGCCAAATTTGCGACCGACCTGCTCCAAAGTGTGAGCCTTCCCATTTGGCAGACCGAAACGCATGCGCAGAATACAGGCCTCTCGCGGCGAAAGAGTCGCCAGTACCTCTTCCACTTTTTTTTGCAGCAAATTATCTTGCGCAGCATCGCCGGGCGGCGGCAAGCGGTCATCCTCAATGAACGCGCCCAGCTCCGCATCGCCATCTTCACCAGCGGGCTGCTCCAGTGACATGGGCTGCCACGAAACCTTGAACATCCAGCGCACCTTATCCGGCTCCAGATCCAGTTCCTCGGCAAGCTCCTCCGCCGTGGGCTGGCGACCGTGGCGCTGCTCCAATATGTACGCGGTTTTGTACAGATTGCGGATGCGGTCGTTCATGTGCACCGGCACGCGAATGGTGCGGCTCTGATCTGCCACAGCGCGCGTGATTGTCTGCCGTATCCACCATGTAGCATATGTGCTGAAGCGGAATCCACGCCGGTAATCATACTTCTCCACCGCCTTCATCAACCCCAGATTACCTTCCTGAATAAGGTCGAGAAAGGGCACGCCCTGGCTGACGTATTTTTTCGCTATTGAGACCACTAGGCGAGTATTAGCCTTAATAATGTGGGCACGCGCCAGATGCCCATCTTCCACCTCGGCCTGCAAACTGTCACGGCTTTTGCCATAGAGACGATCGCCGGCAATGAGTTGAGCTGCCGCCTTCTTTCCACGCTCGTAGCGCTTGGCGAGATCAACTTCTTGTTCAGTTTTCAGTAACGGCACGCTGGCCATTTCTTTAAGATACAGCCCCACGCTGTCGTCCACCGATATCTGCGAAAGGTCGAACATCTCGTGACCAAACTTGTGTCCGCGTTCTTTGTGCTCATCATTTTCAGCCGCATCTATCCCTTCCTCCGGCACATCAATCTGAATCTCCACTCCGGCATCATAGAGGAAGTTGAACAATTCATCCAGGAGGTTGGCCGAATCCTCCGCCTGCGGAAAATGATGCAGTATATCTTGCGTAGTGAGATAGCCAAGCTCACTGGCCTGGTCCACCAGCTCTGTCAGCATTTCCGAGGATTCTTCCATCACTGATTCGAACATCTGCACTCTCCCTTAATCCGCTTCCAATAATTCCTGTAGTATGGCGAAACGTGCATCACCGCTTTCACGCAGACATGCGCAGCCACCCAGGTTCCAGTCTTGACCACAGGTAGGGCACAGACCTTTGCAATCCAGTCTGCACAACGCCTGTATCGGTTCTTCCACCACCAGCAGCTCGCGCAGCAGCGGCGCAAGATTCAGTATGCAGTCCTCATCAATCGTCCACTCCGCTTCCATCTCCGGAGGATAGGTGTACAATTCGGAAATGTTCACTTCTGCCTGCCTCCCATACACCGAAAGACAACGCACGCACTCCATATTACGAGCGGCATTGATTGTGCCTTCAACAAGAATCCCAGGCGGAGTGCGGGTGAGCTGCGCCTCGCCCACCAGCCACGCCAACATCAGATCAGACGCCACGGAAACCTGCTCGCCCGAAAAATGAATTTCCCGGCTGAAACCCACGCTCCTGCCAAGCACATGGCCAACGTTCAGACTAAACATCTCTGAGTGAGCAGTCGCCAGAATAGGTCTCACTTTTTTAAGCCCTTCTTTCTGCGTCACTGCACCCGGAAGTGACATGTTGAAGTATATCACCTCCGCACCCAAAAAGTCAACTATTAGAACGAATCACCCGCATATATGGGAGGCTGACGGAAATTAAGCCAGATATACGAGGCCGACGGCGGTTATGATAGAAGTTATTCTGGAAATAGTGATTGCCACGAGCAATCAGCACAAGCTGCTAGAATTCAAGCGGCTGCTGACGCAGCTTCCGGTACGCTGGCGGCCACTTACTGATCTGCAGATTGACCCAGAGGTCGCAGAAAATGGCACCACTTTCGCCGCCAACGCCGCGCACAAAGCGCGCGAATACTGCCGCTTTAGCGGTCTCCCCACACTTGCGGATGATTCCGGCCTGACGGTTGATGTTCTCGGCAGCAGACCCGGGGTGCACAGCGCTCGTTACGCAGGGCCGGACGCAACTCAGGCCGAGCAATGGCATCAGCTCCTACACGAAATGCGCGCGGTGCCGTGGGAGCAGCGCAGAGCGCAATTCCACTGCGCACTTGCCCTCGCTAGACCGGGACACACCAAACTGGTCACCGCAGAGGGCCTCTGCCCCGGCCTGATAGCACTGCAACCGCGCGGCACGGGCGGATTCGGTTACGATCCGCTTTTCTATCTGCCCGAATACGCCGGTACCATGGCCGAGTTAACCCCGGCACAAAAAGACCGCATCAGCCACCGCGGCCAGGCCGCCCGCGCCATTGCGCCGCAGATTGCCACGCTGCTTGGCGGTGAGGACAAATAATTGCTACCGGTTCCATGAATCCAACATCAGCGGCAGATGCGCCCTCAATGAGGACAGGAGACAAAGAAACCATTCTTGCGCTCCAAAAGTAAGGTTTGGGATACTGCACATCTCCACCCACAAACACAAAACACCCGACATTCAACGGGTGCTTTGTCATATTTGCAACACATAAATGGACTAAGAATCAATCAGAACAATCCACGCACCGAATTCTCCAACAGTGCCATCAAAGGCCCAGGCAGCAGCCCGAACACTAAAGTGGCGACCGCTGTCAGGCCAACGGCAAAATTCAAAGGCCGCGGTGTGACTGCCTGCCCAGCGCCCTCGTTCATCCACATCACCACAATTATGCGCAAATAATAGTAGGCGGAAATCAACACAGTCACCACTCCAACCACCACCAGCCATGTATAGCCCGCTGCCAGCGCGGCACGGAAAACATAGAACTTCGCTACAAAGCCCATCGTCGGCGGCAACCCGGTCAGTGAGAGCATGAACAGCGCCATCGCAGCTGCCAAACCCGGACGCGTGCGGGCAAGCCCGGCATAATCGCTAATTGCACTCCCCATCCCCTCACCATTCTCGACAGCTATCACGATCGCCCAGGCTCCTATATTAGTGAGTGCATATGCAGCGAGGTAGAAAACCACAGCGCTGGCGGAAAAATCGGAGAGTGCCCCATACCCGCCAGGCAGGACAGCCACAAACACGTAGCCGGCATGAGCGATTGATGAATACGCCAGCATGCGCTTAATCGAAGTTTGCGAAATGGCAGCCACGTTTCCCACAATGGTGGAGAGAACAGCAAATAGCGCAATCAACGGTGCCCAGTCGGGAGTCAGCAGATGGAAGGCATCGAAAAAGACGCGCACTAGGGCAGCGAAACCGGCGGTCTTGGCGCCGATGGACATAAAAGCGGTCACCACCGCCGGAGCGCCTTCATACACATCCGGCGTCCACATATGGAATGGCACAGCAGAAACCTTGAACAACAAGCCCACCAGCATTAAGCCAACCCCTGCCAGCAGTAACGGGCTAGACCCATAGCTGGCGATTGCAGCCCCAATCGCGGCAAAGCCAGTCTCCTGGGTGGCGCCATAAACCAGCGCAATCCCATACACCTGGAATGCAGAAGAGAACGCGCCCAACAGAAAATATTTTAGTGCCGCCTCTTTCGAATCCGCTCGCGGACGCGCAAAACCTACCAGTACATAAAGTGGAATTGAGAGCATTTCCAACGCCAAGAAGACCACGATAAGGTCTTTAGCCATGCCCATCACCATCATGCCGACAATGGAAAATATTAGTAATGCGTAAAATTCACCGCGCTCAATTCCATGTTGTTTCAGATAATTAAGTGCCAACAACACCGCCAATACTCCGCTACCCAGAATTACCAGATGTAACAAATTTGAAAAACCATCAATGGCTAACATGCCACCAAAGGCTTCCTCCCGCTGTCCAAGGTTGGAAGACACCAAGACTAAGGTGACAGTCAATCCCAACAGCGCCAGCCAGCCCGTAATCTGCTTGCTGCCTTTCGGCACCCACAAATCCACCAGCAGCAGACCGCATGCCCATGCCGAGAGAAAGAGCAGTGGGAGTGTGGCGACGAGATTAAGATCGGGTACAGTCATCTGCGATCCAGAAAGCGGAAGATGCAGTCTTCCTTGCGGCTAGTGCAGCACCAACATCGTTCCAGATTCCAGCGTGTCCGTGAGTTGTTCCACCGACGCACCAATCAAATTGAAGAACGGGTGCGGATAAAGGCCAATCCAAAAGATCAGTATAAGCAACGGAACCAGCACCACGATTTCACGCCAATTCATGTCCTTTAGCGTTTCGTTTTTCGGGTTCGTGACTGCGCCCAAGAACATTTTCTGGAACATCGATAGCATATAAATCGCCGCCAGTATCACGCCGGAGGCGGCAAAGATACTGTAGGCATAAGAACCTAGCACCTGCGATCCGAATGCCCCCAGCAAAATGGTAAATTCTCCGACAAAGCCGTTCAGGCCGGGCAAACCCATCGAAGATAGCACCACAATCAGCGTCATGGTACCGTACAGCGGCATCACCGTCCACAGTCCACCAAATTCATCCAATTCACGCGTGTGCCGCCGCTCATAGACCATGCCGACGATGAGAAAGAGCGCGCCAGTGGAAATACCATGATTAATCATTTGCAGAACCGCGCCTTGAATGCCGCGATCGTTGAGCGCGAACAACCCCAGCATCACAAAGCCAAGGTGGCTGACGGAGGAATAGGCGACCAACTTCTTCACGTCCTTCTGCGGGTAACACACAATGGCCCCGTAGACAATACCAATCACGGCGAGCACTGCGATAGCCGGTGCAAAGTAACGCGAGGCTTCGGGAAAAAGACCCAGATTGAAGCGCAGAAAGCCATAGGTGCCTAGTTTTAGCAACACCCCAGCCAGTATCACCGACCCGGCAGTGGGCGCCTCCACGTGAGCATCGGGCAGCCAGGAGTGGAGCGGCCACATGGGCACCTTGATGGCAAATGCCGCAGCAAAAGCCAGGAATAGCCAGCGCTGTGCTCCCAACGGAATCCCGCCCATGGCTGCGAGTGCGGGGTAGGAGAAAGTCTCCTGCACCGTGCCCAGCCATAGTATAGCCACCAGCATCAGGATTGACCCGGCCATGGTGTAGAGGAAGAATTTAATCGCCGCGTAGATTCTGCGTCCACCACCCCATATTCCAATCAGAAAATACATGGGCACGAGCGTGAATTCCCAGAAAACATAGAAGAGGAACATGTCGAGAGCCAAGAACACCCCGGTCATTCCAACTTCGAGTAGTAGAAAGAAGATCATGAATTCTTTGACGCGCTCTTCGATCGCTGTCCAGGCGGAAAACATGGCAATCGGCGTAAGCAGCGTGGTGAGCAACACTAGCAGCACACTCAGGCCATCCAAGCCAAGATGGTAATCGATACGCAAAGTGCCGCCGATCTGAATCCAGGGAACACGCACCACCAGTTGCACACCCGGATCGCTGGGATTGAACTGCGCGAGCATGACCAGGGAGAATACAAAAGTGAGCAACGCTGCACCAACTGCAACCCAGCGAATCAGGTCTTTGCGCTCTTTGTTTATCAACAAAAGCGCAAGCACACCAGCTAGTGGGAAGAACGTCACTGCTGTCAGCGTAGATGTCAGGTAACTATATAATTCAGCCATAAGGTTTCCTCGTGCAATCTCCGGCCGCGCACATCTCCAGATTGCGCACGTATCACGGGCATTATTTCACCAAAATAATCCCTAGCACAACAATTACTCCAAGCATGACCCCCAGGGCGTAATTGCGCACATAGCCGGTCTGGAGAGGTCGTAGTATTCGCTCAGAGCAAACGCGCACCAAATGCGCCAGACCATCGAAGAAACGATCTATACCGCCTGTATCAACCGATCCGGACAGAGCCACAGCCCCGCCGCGAAACGCTGCTGAAATCACGCGATCATGCACGTAATCATGCCAGAAAGCCCAGTCCACCTGGAAGGCCAAGAAGCGAGCCTTCCATTCGTATACACGCACGATCGTCGCGTCATAGAATTCATCCACATACCATTTGCCATTCAGGAAGCTGAAAACCGTACCCAGAACGCTCTGCAACTGGTCTGGTGAAGTCGCGTTTTTCAACGGCCGCCGATGATAATAGACCCTAGTCCCAAGCCAGATGGCTGCAAGCGCTAACAAGGTCGAACTGAGTGCAATGCTTAGGTTGAAATCTATGCTGTGGAAAAAGTGGTGGGTATGTTCTAGCCATCTCCCCAGAGTGTGCAGCCCCGGAAGATTTAGCGCACCACCCAAGAGAGAGAGCACGGCTAAAACAATTAGTGGAGTGGTCATCATAGGAGGATTCTCGGTCGCGTGTTCGGCGGCACGAGAACGCGCCTGCCCAAAAAACACCATCACCATTTGGCGCGTCATGTAAAAAGCGGTAAAGATTGCCGCAAGCACCAGCAAGACATAAACCACCACGCCATGCCAGTGACCTTCCACTATGCCCACATGCCAAGCATCCGACAGAATCTCATCTTTGGACCAAAAACCCGCAAGAGGAAAAACACCCACCAGAGCCAGAGCCCCGATCAGATACACCCAGAAGGTGATCTTCATCCGGTCTTTGATGCCTCCCATGTTGCGCATATCCTGCGCATCGCAGTGATCGTGGGCATGATGCCCGCCATGTTCCACGCCGTGAATAACCGAACCAGCTGCAAGGAAGAGGAGAGCCTTGAAAAAGGCATGTGTTATCAAATGGAACATCCCGGCTACATATCCGCCGAGGCCCACAGCAGCCACCATAAAGCCCAGTTGACTTATGGTGGAATACGCGAGTACTCGCTTGATATCCCATTGCGCCACCGCTATAGTGCCAGCCATAAAAGCGGTGGCAGCACCCACCAGGGCCACTGTAATCTGTGAAAGAGGAGCCAGTGCAAAAATCGGCGCAGAACGGGCGATCAGGTAAATCCCAGCTGTAACCATAGTCGCTGCGTGAATCAGCGCCGAGACTGGTGTGGGACCGGCCATGGCATCGGGCAGCCAGACAAATAGAGGGATCTGAGCTGACTTGCCGGCTACTCCCAGCAGCAAGAGCAGCGTAACCACAGTCGCCATCCCACCCACTTCCGCACCATGATGTTCAAAAAAGTTGACCACATCGTCAAACTGCAACGAACCCACCAGGTTAAAGATCAGGAACATCCCAATCAGAATTCCCATATCACCCACTCGATTAACCACAAAGGCCTTGCGCCCGGCCCGCGCATTACCTACGGAGGCATTGCCTTTGTCGTACCAGAAGCCGATCAGCAAATAGGAACATAACCCGACACCTTCCCATCCAACGAAAAGCATTAAATAATTGTCAGCCGCAACCAGTACCAGCATCATAGTAATGAACAGGTTAAGATAAATGAAAAAGCGTCCGAAGCGCGGATCGCGGTGCATATAACCGATTGCGTATATATGAATGAGTGTGCCAACGCCGGTGACCAACAACATCATTGTCACAGAAAGCGTATCTACCCGCATCTGCCATGGGAGCTGCAAATTTCCGATAGAGATCCACTTAGCCAGCAGCACGACTTCAGCATGGAAGCGATTGCCGGCCAGAGCCACAGCCAGCAGAATAGATATCACAAACGCCGCACAGGATGCGCAGCTCGCAACAATTCCAATCCACTTTTCATCGAGCCAGCGGCTAAAAGCTGTGTTAAGCAGCAGCCCAACCACCGGAAAAACGAGGACCAGCGGAACAATCTCGAACACTGTGGTTCGCTACCCTTTCAACAGATTGACTGCGTCCACATCGATAGACGCCTTGGAGCGGAAAATCGCAACGATCAGGGCCAGCCCCACAGCCACTTCAGCCGCGGCTACCGTCATCACAAAAAAGACCAGGATCTGCCCATCCAAGGTACCAAACTGGCGCGCATAGGCGACGAAAACCAGGTTGGCAGAATTGAGCATTAATTCAATCGACATGAAAATAATAATCGCATTGCGCCGCACCAAAACACCTACAACCCCGATGGAAAACAGAATCGCCGACAGCCCCAGAAAATAAGTAGTAGGTATCATGAGCGCCTGGATTGTATCCTGTGCCGGCGACGCTCATCCACCTTCGTTAAAACCACCACCCCCACCATAGCTGCCAGCAAAAGTAATGATGTTGCTTCAAACGGGAATAGATATTCCTGAAACAAAAGCTGCCCGATTGCGGCGGGGCTGCCGTAACTGGCGAAGTTTGCCAATTCCCCAGACGGCACGGAAGACCCCTGCATCACCACCACATAGCCCGAGAATCCCAATAGTGCCAGGACCAGCATAATTGCCAGAGGCTGCTGCCAGATTAGTTTTTGGCTGGAATGCCGCAATCGCTCAGCCCCAAGCAGCATGATAACGAACAGGAACAGCACCATAATCGCCCCGGCATAAACCGTGACCTGTACCATGGCGATAAAAGGAGCGCCCAGCAACAAATAGAAGGTGGCAACAACCGCAAAGTTAACCACCAAAAAAAGCGCCGAATAGATTGCATTGGAACTGAGCAACATTCCTAGCGCTGCAATTACAGCAATCGCTCCCAGAGCTATGAATAAAACAAATTCAAACGTCATCAAATTAGCTCGGATCTTGCATATCAGGAATCGCCCGGTCGAACGCTCCTGGCTCTACTTGCATTGGCGTGGTGGCCCCAGCGCCCTCACAGCGAGCAAGCAATTTATCCTTAGTGTAGATTGCACTCGCGCGGTCATAATAAGAAAGCTCATAATCATGCTCAAGCACTATAGCCTCCGTGGGGCAGGCATCTTCGCAAAAGCCGCAAAAGATGCATCGCAGCATGTTAATTTCATACACTGAGGCGTAACGCTCTCCTGGAGAGAAACGCCGCAAATCCCTGTTTTCGTCCGACTCCACAAAGATAGCATCAGCTGGACAAGCTGCCGCGCAGAGCGCGCAGCCAATGCATTTCTCCAGCCCGTTATCAAAACGCTTCAGAACGTGGCGCCCCTTGAAACGGGGGCGCACCGGGAGCTTAGACTCAGGATATTCCACCGTTATAGCCGGTTGAAACAAGTGTTTGAAGGTGGTACCCAGACCCTTTATGATCTCAATCACCATGAGCTTTATCCTCTAATCGACGAGCACTACCACTGTTGCGGTAACCACCACGTTCGCTAGCGATACTGGCAGCAACACTTTCCATCCAAATGACATGAGCTGATCATAACGCAGCCGCGGCATTGTTAGGCGAACCCAAATCATAACAAACAGTAGGGCTGCAGTCTTCATGGTGAAGTACAGTATCCCCATCCAGGGCAGCTTCTCCACATACGGCCCCAGATATCCGCCGAAAAAAAGCGTAGTCGCAATCGCGCTCACTGCTATCATCTTGATATATTCCCCCATAAAAAAAAGTGAGAATTTCATTCCTGAATATTCCGTGAAATATCCTGCAGTCAACTCTTGCTCTGCCTCTGGCATATCGAAGGGTGCACGATTTACCTCAGCCAAACCGGCAAGAAAGAAAACCATTGCCCCGACAGGCTGCCACACCACGTACCAGGTAGATTGCTGCTGCGCCGCAATGATGCCCTGTAGGCTCATGGTGCCGGCCAGCATAATCGGGCCCATAATAGAGAGGCCTAGCGCAATCTCATAACTGATCATCTGGGCGGAGGCACGCAGTCCGCCCATGAGCGAATACTTGTTGGCGGAGGACCAGCCCGCAAGCACTATGCCATAAACAGCGACCGAAGCCACGGACAGGATGTAGAGCAGCCCAACGTTTAAATCACTGATGCTAAGATGGACGACGCGGCCAAACAATTCGATATCCGGTCCAATCGGCACCACCGCCATGATAACGATAGCGGGAATCATGGTCAGGATGGGCGCAAGGAAGAACAGCATTTTATCCGCGCCAGCGGGAACTATTTCCTCCTTGAAGAGCAGTTTAATGCCATCGGCGGCGGGCTGCAGCAAACCCCACGGACCGACTCGATTGGGGCCCTTGCGCACTTGGATGAAGGCCGCAATTTTACGCTCCGCCAACGTCAGATAAGCAAACGCAGTGGCCAGTACAAAGACCATCAGCGCACTTTTTATGAACGCTTCAATCACAATACTGGTAACCGTACTCATAATGCCATCTTGCGCAACGAAGCCGGCGTGATGCGCGGCAGAGGCGGCCCACCGAGGCCGCGCGGAAGCAAGGCGGCTCCCTGCGGCGGCCTGAAACTGACGCGGGCTGTGAGTTCCCAAGTACGGCCGTTGATGCACAGCGCGACCCGGTCGCCGCTGGCCACGTTAGCCACTTGGGCATCTGCCACGTTCAATTCAACATACGGATCGGGCAAGCGCGGATGCAAAATTTCAGAACGGACGAGTGTGCTTCCTCGGTCATACAAAAGCGTGACTGGAACAGCGAGCAAATCACCGGACTCCACGGGGGGCGACTGCACATCCCCGAGCTGCAGGAAGTGGCCCGTTTCAGCCAGCGTTGGAGTCTGCACTCCCAGCCCCGCGGAGTTCTCGAAAGCAGTACCGCCGTAATAACTGTCGCGCCCACCGACATCCGGCCATTGCTGCTCCACGGCCGCTAGCCGCTCATAGGTGATACCAGTGTAGTGGGGAATAGCCGCGGCAATCTGCTGCATCACCGCTCCGGCCCCCGCAGCGGCAGCGCCCAGACCCAGAAGTGCGGTCAGTCGCGTGAAAATCTTCCAATCAGGTAGTGTCTGCCCGCGTGGCGGCAGCGCCGGATAGAACCGTTGCACGCGGCGGTCCCCGCTAGTGAAACTTCCATCACGCTCGGCATACGCCTGCGCCGGAAGTACCACGTCCGCACGCCGGACACTCTCGGTGCTAAAGAGCTCGCTCACCACAACAAATGCATCATCGGGGAGCGCGTCGCCGTCGCCGACCGGGTCAGCTCCCGCCAGCAACACTACTTCCGCCGCAGCGGTAAATTCAGACACGGAAATACCGGCCGGCTTCACTCCTACATCCCATGCACCTTGCGTGTTATTGCTTGGCCAGACTGGCAGCAGCCCATTTCCTAAGCTGCCCAAGTTCCCACAGGAAATCAACAGATTTGCGCAGGCCTGCGCCAGAGCGCTTGAGCCAGAAAAATCCAAGCCCTCACTGCCATAAATGATGATCATATTATCGGCCGCCGCAATCGCACGCGCGGCTTCCGAGACACGGGTGCTATACTGCTCGGCAACGCTAGCCGCGAGACCCGCATCCCCGCCGAGAATCGAGTGTGTGAGTGCTAGCACGGTGCGCACCTCGTCGCCATAGCGGTAGCGCACGGTGTGGGTAGCGAAGGGGTCAAGTTTAGTCTCGCGCGCGTTGGCAACAATTAGAGTGGCGCGGCTCTTATCGGACGTCGCACCAGCTTTTGTGGCGGCTTGCCTGACCTTAAACCACCACAGCGGCGCTTCCTCAGCCAGATCGCTTGCAACCACCAATATGACCGTGTCGGCGCCAAGATGCGCGAGGTCTGTGCCAACGGCCACACCAACATGCTGCACCACATCACCACCGCCCATTCGGCCCGGCCACTGCATCGTGCCGCCACCCAAACCATCTACAAGTGTGTGGAAAGTGAACAGGTCCTCATTTGAGAGTCGCTCCCCCGCCAAGCCAGCCACTGCTCCACCTGCCGCGGCCAGCCTTGCGGCCACCAACGGCAGCACATGCTCCCAGCTTTTTTCTATCATGTGGCCATCCTTCCGCAGCAGCGGGACGGTCAGACGCTCCGGGCTTCCAACGAAATGATGTCCGAAACGACCTTTGTCGCACAGCCATATTTCGTTTACCTTCTCATTCTGACGCGGCATGATACGCTTGATGACATGCTCACCAGCCAGACTTGAGCGACGTGTGTTCAAGTGCGTATTACAGCCCACCGCACAGTGCGGACAGATCGATGGAGTGTGCTGCATCTCCCACGGCCGCGCTCCAAAGCGGAAATCCGCGGTGGTGAGCGCTCCAACAGGACAAATGTCGGTGGTATTGCCAGAGAAATGACTGTCGAAACCAGGATCGGAAAAGGTAACAATCTGAAGTGCACGCCCTCGCTGATCGAATCCGATTACTGATTCACCTACCAGCTCATCCTGAAAACGTGTACATCGAGCGCACTGAATGCAACGTTCACGGTCAAGGAAAATAAGGTCACCCAAAGGTACTCGTTTCTGCAGCTGCATTTTTTCATCGAAGAGATAACGTGATTTCCCAGTTCCATGTTGCATGGTAAGGTTTTGCAGAGGGCACTCTCCGCCCTTGTCGCACACAGGACAATCAAGCGGATGCGATGTCAGCAGGAACTCAACGACATCTTTACGCGCGAGAGTCACATTTTCGGTGGCAGTACGCACCCGCATACCCGCAGAGACCGGCACAGTGCAAGCAGTCTGCAGTTTCGGCATCCATTGGATTTGCGGATCGCCGTGCTCATCCATTTGCAGCTCAGCGCTTTCACGGTCGCGCAACGGTGTTCCCACCTCCACTAGGCACATGCGGCACATACCGACCGGCTCCATTTTTGGGTGATAGCAAAAGACTGGGATATCGTTGCCAGCGCGTTTAGCAGCGTCAACAATCAGAGTTCCCTCAGGTACACTGACCGATTGGCCATCAATCTTGAGTTTGACAAAATCAGCCATTTAGTCGCATCTCACCCAGTAAGTTTCTCCGCCGTCTGATTCCCGCTGCGCACATGCTGCACAAAATCATCGCGAAATAATTCCAGGCCTGATACCACCGCGCTGACAGAGAAATCGCCTAGAGGGCATAAACACTTTCCGGAAATCTGCTTCGCCACCTCGCCCAACAAATTCGCGTCTGCAGGATCACCTCGCCCGTTGTTGATACGCTCTAGAAGCCGGTCCATCCAATAGGTTCCCTCTCGACACGGCGTGCATTTACCACAGGATTCATGCTTGAAGAAGCGCGTAGTTTTCAGGGCAGCCCAGCTAACATCAACAGTCTCATCCAACAAAATGATTGAAGCGGAGCCGAGCTGTGAACCGACTCGCGGCACATCTTCATAGGTCAGCGGCGTATCCAACACTGCGTCAGTCGCGGGAAGTATTGGAGCGGATGCTCCCGATGGCAAGATTGCCTTCAGTCCCCTATCAGCGCGGATGCCACCCGCAAGACCAAAAATTAATTCGCGGAAAGTAATACCGAGTGGAACCTCATAATTGCCGGGATTCTTTGCGTGACCGGAGAGACACATAATCTTTGGTCCACAGCTTTTCGCAACGCCGATTGACCGGTACCAGTCTGCGCCCCGTTCAATAATCAACGGAACGTTCGCAAGCGTCTCGGTGTTGTTCACAACCGTAGGCTGTTGGTAAAGCCCACGGTCAGCCGGGAATGGCGGCTTCATCCGTGGCTGACCCAGTTTGCCCTCTATTGATTCTAAAAGCGCAGATTCTTCTCCACAAATATAAGCACCCGCACCGAGATGATGGTGAATCTGAAGCGCAAAGTCACTGCCGAAAATCCCTTCGCCCAGAAGACCGCGTTCGTGCAGCTGCGCAACCTTGCCATGCAGCTCCTGCGCCAACATCCAGAACTCGCCCCGACAGTAGTTGTAAGCCACATTCGCCTGCGCCGCGTAAGCACAGATCATCAACCCTTCAAGAAACTGAAACGGGTTGCGCTCAAGAATCTCGCGATCCTTGAAAGTGCCCGGCTCGGATTCATCAGAGTTGGCCACCACATAGCGCGGGAAGCGGTCAGCGAGGAACGACCACTTCATACCAGTAGGGAAGCCGGCGCCGCCCCGTCCCCGCAGCCCGGAATTCTTGACGAGGTCAATTACCTGCTTAGATGACATCTCTGTGACGACCTTCTTAAAAGCCTGAAAACCGCCCAGACGTATATATGCATCCAGATCAGCGATGTCCTCTTCTCCTTGGTTGCGATGCCGCAGCAGCAGGAATTCACTCATTCGGACACTGTTTCGCCTCTACCGTCACGGGAGGCGCATAGTTCCTTAACCAGCTCGTTTACATCATCTGCGCTCTGGCGTTCGTAGTAACGAAGGCCATTTCTGCTCTGAACCTGAAACATAGGCGCTTTATCACACGCCGCCAGACACATCACAGCCTCGACCGTAAAGTGGCCATCTGCAGTAGTTTCGCCCATTTTCACGCCCATATTTTCGCAGACCTGCTCGGCAAATTCATCCGCGCCCCGCAGGGCACAGGGCAAATCTGTGCATATCTGAATACGGTGCATTCCACCAGCATTCGCGTAAAAGAGCGTGTAATAGCCGACAATAGAGGCCACTTGCGTGGAAGAAATGTCAAGCAACTGTGCTATTTCGTCTATAGCCTCGCCGGCAACAAATCCTTGCTCACGCTGCGCCATGAAAATCAGCGGCATCACCGCCGAACGCTTCTCACCCGCGGGATAGCGCGCTAGTATGGCCTCGATTTCAGCTGGGTATCTCTCGCGCAGCGACATCACAACTTGCTCTGGTGTCACCGGTCTACATCCCCAAGTACTATATCTATCGACCCAATCATAGCCACCAGATCAGCAACCAGATAGCCCTCTGCCATATACGGTAGCGATTGCAAATTATGGAAGGATGGCGTGCGGAAATGCACCCGCGCGGGCTGTGCACCACCGTCGCCAACCAGATAGCAACCCAGTTCGCCCCTAGGAGACTCAGTGGCAATATACACCTCGCCCTCCGGAGCTGAAAAACCTTCAGTCCAGTACTTGAAGTGGCGTATGACCGCCTCCATGCTGCGCCCAAGATCGGAGCGCGGCGGCGGCGCGAAGCGGTGGTCATCAGTCATGAACGGACCAGGCTGAAGCATGGAAAGAGCCTGACGTATGATGCGCATTGACTGCTGGAATTCCGACATACGCACACGATAACGAGCATACACATCGCATCCCTCCTCCAGAGGCACGTCGAAATCGTAGTGTTCATAGCCGCAGTAAGGCATCGCACGGCGCACATCGTAGTTCACCCCAGAACCACGCAGCGAGGATCCGGTCATTCCTCGTGCCATGGCCTGATCCGCAGCGATAATGCCAATATCCACCGTGCGCCGCAGAAAGATCGGGTTGCGGGTAAGTAGTCGCTCATAGTCAGCCAGTTTTGCCGGAAGGTATTCCAGGAAGGCCTCCACGGCCGGGACAAATTCATCAGGCAGGTCGCGCCAGACCCCACCCGGGCGGATGTACGAGCTCATCATACGCTGCCCACCAACCAGTTCGAAGATGTCGAGCAGGCGCTCGCGATCACGAAAACAATAAATCAGGATGCTGCTCGCGTTCAGGTCCATGGCAGATGTTCCCAGCCAGACCAGATGTGAGGAGATGCGCTGCAACTCGGCACAAAGCACGCGGATAACCTGCGCCCGATCGGGAACCTCGATGCCGCATAGCTTCTCTACAGCCAAGCAATAGGTAAGGTTGTTGCCCAAAGGATTGAGGTAATCCATACGGTCGGTCATCACGAGGGCCTTCAGGTAGGTCTTGGCCTCCATGTTTTTCTCGATGCCGGTATGCAGAAAACCGATGTCCGGCAGACAGCGCACTACCTCCTCGCCATCCAGCTCTAACATCAGGCGCAACACTCCGTGCGTACTGGGGTGCTGTGGACCCAGATTCAGCACCATGGTCTCCCCACTCGCAGCACGGTCGCTGAACAGGGTTTTTAGCTCATCCACAGTGCCTTCGAATTCGCGCACTTGACTCACGTCAGCCTCACTCTTGAGCGTAATCCTTACGACGGTCAATTTCCTTCCAGTTAAACGAGAACTGTACTTCTTCATAACCGAGAGGATAATCCTTGCGCAGTGGGTGACCTTCCCAGTCTGCCGGCATCAGAATACGGCGCAGGTCAGGATGATCAGCAAACTCAATACCCATCAAATCAAACGCCTCCCGCTCCGGCCACTCTGCTGCCGGCCAGACCCCGCTGACGCTGGGAAGCCGAGGGTCCTGCTGGGAGAGCATTACGCGTAGTCGCAGGCGCGCATTCTGTTTGAGCGAGTGCAGCAGATAGGACACACCGAATCGTGGCTGCTGCGGATGATAGTCCACGGCTGCTAAGTCAACTAAAAAGGAATAATCCAACGCTGGATCGTGGCGCAGCAGTTGGCAGATTTCCAGCAGCGCGGTTACCGCCACTACTAGCGTAGTATCTCCGCGGAATGAAATTCGCTGCTGAATGGCATTCGGATAATTTGTGTGTACATCGGCTATGGTAGTTTCGATGTGATTCATTTAGTGGTTACGCCCAGCGACCGATGCTTTCACCACGCACCTTTTCATGCAGTTTCAAGATGCCATCAATGAGCGCTTCGGGCCGCGGCGGGCAGCCAGCTACATAAACATCGACCGGAACGATTTCATCCACGCCCTGCACCAACGCGTAGTTGTTGAAAACTCCGCTGCATGAGGCGCAGTCACCCATCGCGAGCACCCATTTAGGTTCGGGCATCTGGTCATACAGCCGACGTAGCACCGGCGCCATTTTGTGGCTGACCCGTCCAGCCACAATCATCAAGTCACTCTGGCGCGGGGAGGCTCGCATCAGCTCCATACCAAACCGGCTCACATCGTAGCTGGCCGCCTGAGTAGCGATCATCTCTATCGCACAACAGGCCAGCCCGAATAGCATTGGCCACATAGCGCCGGTACGGCCCCAGTTCACCAACTTTTCCAGACTGGTGGTGACAATACCCAAATTACCGAGTTTTTGTTCTGCACCCATAGCTACCACAGTACTCCTGCGCGGAAAGGCGTATAGGCCTGATGTGCACCATTTGTTATTCCCATTCTAGGGCACCTTTTTTCCACACGTATATGTATCCAACCAGCAAAATGGCGACGAATACAAGCATTTCGATCAGACCGAATAAGCCTAGCTTTCTTAACACTACCGCCCACGGTAGCAAGAAGATAACTTCGATATCAAAAAGCACGAATAGCACCGCAATAAGATAGTAGCGCACCGGCATACGCCGCACCGCGCTTCCGATGGGATTCATACCGGATTCGTAAGGCATCAGCTTAGCGGCACTATCACGGCGCGGCCCGAGGAGATGACCCATCGCCACCATGGCGACTGCCATCACGGTCGCCACACCTAACAGGATAGCAATAGGCAGATAATCGCTTAGAAGCTCTTGCGGTGGCATATATTATTGCATTGCAGCACGCGCTGTACCGGAGTGAGCGGACGGTAATTGTGCGGATTATCACAAATGCTCTCGGAGTTTATCACAGGCGATAGGATGCGTCAATAAAGCGGTGTGCGCGGTTCAGGTTAGGTAATCACGGAGCGTGCGGCTGCGCGCTGGGTTCCGCAGCTTGCGTAGTGCTTTAGACTCGATCTGGCGGATACGTTCGCGCGTCACGCTGAAGCGCTCGCCGACCTCCGCGAGCGTATATTCTCGCCCATCTACTAGCCCATAGCGCAATTCCAGCACGGTACGTTCGCGCTGGTTCAACCCCTCCAGTGCGTCGCGCATATACTCGCGCAGCATATTCGAATCGGCTGCGGCCACCGGTCCAGGCACGAGTTCATCCTCGATAAAGTCTCCCAAGAAGGAACCGGAATCAGCGCCGACAGGCACCTCCAGCGAAATCGTCTCTTGCCCCAATCGTGAAATTTCGCTGACGCGTGCGGCAGCGCGGCGCAGTTTGCGCTCAAGGTCTGCAGCCAGTGGGCGCGCATCGGAGTAAGCCCTTTCGATGGCAGCTTGATCTTCGGATGCGAGCATCCCCATCTGCAGCGCAATTTCTTCATCCGTCGGCTCCCGCGCATTTTGCTGCACCAGTTCGCGCCGGGCACGCGCCGCGCGGCTCATGGTTTCAATCATGTGCACCGGGATGCGAATTGTGCGGCCATGATCCATGGCAGCGCGGCTAACAGCCTGCCGAATCCACCAAGTAGCGTATGTGCTAAATCTATAACTACGCGCTGGATCGAACTTGCCCACCGCGCGCAACAAACCGAGGTTACCCTCCTGAATCAGGTCTAGAAAGGAGATGCCCCTCCCAGTGTAGCCCTTGGCCACGCTGACAACAAGACGCAGGTTAGCGCGTACCAGCGTGCTGGTAGCCTTTGTGCCGCGCTGCTGAACCCAGTCGAATGACGCCTGGATGTCATCTTCAGACGGTATCCACTCTGCAACAGTACTTTTGCGCGGCACGGTCTTTAGATTGTTGGCGCGGTCGGCTAGCGCCACCTGAGTAACCGCCGGCAGCAGGTACAGCGCGGTGAAAACGTGTAACGCATCGGTTGCTAGCGCTGTCCACTCAGTGTCATTCCCCCAACGATCATTATTCAGCCACTGACGTAAGAAGGAGGGCTCATTCATTTCCCAGCTCTGGCGCAGGCAGTGCGCCTCTAGCACCACCCCGCGGAAATCCACTATCCGCTGCTTCATACGTTGGCAATCCGAGCACATCTGCCGCCACGTGGTTGCAATTTCATCCCACACCTGGAGCAGCAATTCTCGCCCGTTGGGTGCGGGGGAGAGGCCTTCAACCCCCAAAGACTGCAAGGCCAGCAGCCAGTTCGCCGCAGCGACACAAGTGGAAAGCCAGAACTCCTGATCGACGTGTAGAAGCTCAACCTGGCTGATTTCCTTTAGATACATGCGCACCGGGTCAGCACTAGCACCAGTCTCCACCGCCGTAATGGATGGGCTCGCCTGCATGTAGGCCGGCGCCACCACAGCTTCGGCGCTGCCCGGCGGGGCCACCGGAGGCGCTTTTACTTTTTGGCTCTGCACGGCTTTCGGCATTAAGAGCACTACTCCAATGCTTGTGCGCGCACGCTGCCCGCAGCCTGCATCACACGAGAGTGTTGCCACAGCAAGCGCTGCAATCCGCGCAGCGCGCGTGTGTACTGCAGCGTCAACTGCTGATAGGACTGCGCTTGCTCCAGTTCTCCCTGTTCACGGGACGCGTTTTCCAAAAATCGCAGGTCCTGCAGCCAAGTGCCCAAGTTACGAAGCCTCAATCTGGCGGCAGCATTGATCACATCCTGTGCGCGACGCTCATCCTCCACCTCTAACATCTCGCCCTGCTGCCAGAGTGCCTCCAGGCACTCCTGTAGCCCAGGTTCGATTTTATTGCGCATGAATTCATGCGGGGTCATCTCGGCTTGATACAGGCTGCGTTGCAATTGGGCGAAAAGACTTTGAAACTCAGAACCGGAGAAATCTTGTGAGGACAGTGCATCCGCGTCGGATTCGCGAAGGGCCCGATCGATGCGAACCAGCAGATCGGGCTGCCGCAGCAGGGCAGCAAGAAGGTAATTCTGCAGCTGATCAGGCGTCGATTCGGGCGCCATGGCGGACCGAGTGGCAGACGATACCGGGCGCACAGTGCCGCTCCGGATGCGCGCTCGGCCAATCCGTAGCACGCGCTCATCCACTCGTAGCAGCCGCGCCAGTTTCTGCTTGTAATCCGCGCGTTCGGCCGGATGACTGACATCAGCGATGATGGGCATGATGTCATCAATGATTTCGGCCTTGGTTTTGGAATCGGTGAGATCACGTCCGGAGGTGAACACATTCATGACGTAATCGACCACCGGCTGCGCATCATTGGTGAGCGTACGCCACTGCTCCGGGTCGGTGGCGATGAGATCATCAGGGTCCATGCCAACCGGCAAGGTGGCCACGCGGATATCTAGCTGCATCTGGCCTTCATTACGCAACAGCCCGCGCGGGTTAAAAGCAGGAACGGACTCGCGGTCAAGTGTCTCACGCGCCACATTCAGGCTGCGCAGGGTTGCACGATCACCGGCCACATCCGGGTCAAGAGCCAGCACCACGCGAGGCGCGTATCGCTTGAGCATCCGCAATTGATGTTCACTCAGCGCGGTACCCATAGCTGAGACCACGTTGACGAAGCCGACTTGATGCGCAGCGATGACATCCATATACCCCTCCACCAGGACGGCTGCGCCCTGCTCGCGTATGGGCAAATAGGCGCGCTCGAGGCCGTAAAGCAGCGCTCCCTTGTCGAAAAAATCAGTCTGGGGTGAGTTCATGAATTTGGGCATGTCATCGGCGTTCACAATGCGCGCGCCAAAGCCTACCACTTGCCCACGCTGCTCACTGATGGGCAGCATAATGCGGTGACGGAACCGGTCGAAGGTTTTGCCGTCTTCCTTTTTCACCAACAGCCCGGCTGCCACCAGATCATTGTCAGAGTAGCCCTGCCCAGCGCAGTGTTTGCGAAGCGCGTCCCACGCAGGCAACGCGTATCCGAGTCCGAAGGCATCCCAGCTTTCCTCCGAGATGCCACGTCCCTCCAGATGATCGCGCGCCGCCTTAGCGGCGGGGTTCTCCCGCAGCAGCTGCCGATAATACTCGCTGACCATGGTAAGCAGTTGCAATAGTCGAGCGCGTTCCTTGCGCTGCTGCTCTTGTTGCGGACTAGGCGTGGTTAGTTCCACGCCGGCACGGCGGGCGAGGTATTGCAGCGTCTCGCGAAAGTCCCATCCTTCCTTTTTCATCACGAAGCTGAAGACGTCCCCGCCATCATTACATGCGCCGAAGCACTTCCAACTGCCGGTGTCCGGCCACACCACAAAGGCGGGTGTGTTTTTGTTATCGTGGAAGGGACACAAGCCGGTGTGTGCGCTGCCAGTGCGGCGCAGTTTGACCGTCTCGCCAATAACCTCGACGATGTCAACGCGCGCTTTTATCTCCTCGGTGGAATTCATCTCACTCAAATTTGAGTACGAACACTATACGTCGCCATTGAAAAACAGTTGATTAATGGAAAGCTGCTACGGCTTAGCACAGGACCACGGCTCTTCCCTTAAAACCCATCCAATTTGGAAAGGTCCACAGTCCTGCCCGCGAGCGCAGCCACACCGCCCAAGAGCGTCAGCCTGTTGGCGCGCACGGCAGCGTTCTCGTCCATAACCAGCACCCCATCGAAAAAACGCGTGATGGCCGGAATGGTATGCGTGAAAGCGGACAAAAAATCGTCCACGCACGGTTGAGCAGATTGAGAGCTGAGAGCGGATTGTGCAGCCTGCACTGCCTCCCACAGTTCGCGCTCCGCATCGTCGGCGAAAAGGTAGGGTTCGGGCGCGGCCGCAGGCCCGTCATCCGGAAGGATACGGACACAGCGCGCGAAGGCATCCAGCGTGGACTGCCAGTCGGCACGTGCCACCCATGCTCTCAGTTGCTCCGCAGCTTGCTGTGCACGCCACGGGTTTCCGCCCTGAACTGCCAGAGACGCCTCCACCACATCTGGGCGATAACCATGCTCGCGTAAAACACCGCGCAAGCGCCGGACGAGAAAATCTGCCGCCTGCTCCACGGCGGCCGCTGCAGCCACTGGCTGCAGCGCTGCGGCGGCCTGCAGACCGGCGAGCACGTCAAAATCCAGCTCACGTCCAAGCATCATCTGCACTATCCCCAGAGCAGCACGGCGCTGTCCGAATGGGTCGGCCGAGCCGGTGGGCGCGAGACCGACGGCAAACAGGCCAATGAGCGAATCCAGACGATCAGCGAGCCCGACCGCCAGCCCTGCCATCCCCTCCGGCAATTGCCCATCCGCGCCCAAAGGCCAATAATGCTCCTCAAGGGCTTGCGCCACCTCGGCAGGTTCTCCGGCCATCAATGCATACTCGCGCCCCATCACTCCCTGAAGCATTGTCATCTCCACCACCATGCCTGTGGCAAGGTCGGCTTTTGCTAGGTGCGCGGCGCGCAGCGCAGTCTCGCGCTCACTCGAATCCAGCCCGAGCAGCACCGCCATTTTTCCGGTCAATTTCTCAATGCGTTCGGATTTTTCCAGCATGGAACCCAACTCCTCCTGAAAGGCAAGTCGGCCAAGTTCGACGCGGAAATCCGTCAACGCGCGCTCACTGTCCTGACGAACAAAATAGCTGGCATCAGCGAAGCGCGCGCGGATGACGTTCTCATTGCCCTCAATGACCAGTTCAATATTCTCGGACGCGCCGTTGCGCACCCCAACAAAATGAGGCATAAGGTTGCCATCCTTGACCACCGGAAAATAACGCTGTTGTTTCTTCATCACGGCGAGGAGCACCGGCTGTGGAAGCCTCAGAAAGTCAGACTCAAATTCACCCAGAAATGCGCTGGGGCACTCAACCATATTCGCGATTTCGCTCAGCAGTTCAGGGTCATCCGGGATTTCGCCTCCCACCGCAGCTGCCAACCGCTGTGCATCAGCCATGATACGCTCACGCCGTTGCGCCGGATCGATCACCACGCGGTGCTCCGCCAGAAGTGCCAAATAGGCGCCCGCCGCGGGTACAACTAGCGCCTGCCCAGCCACCGAGCGCAGAGCACGCGTCTCTCTCCCGGCCACCAGTCCCGCGTACGCGAAAGGCAACGTATCGCTGCCCAGAAGCGAGAGTAGCCAGCGTATCGGGCGCGAGAATTCCACCGAATCTTCGCCCGGCAGCCAGCGCATGCTGCGTTTGAAATGCAAGCTATCCAAAATGGTGGGTACAATCTCAGCTAGCACATTGGACAATGGTCGACCTTGTTCGCGCACAGTCGCGACTACGTATTCTCCGCCCCCCATGTCACGGCGTTCAAGTTCGGAAATCGCTACTCCCTGACTGCGCGCGAAGCCTTGCGCGGCGCGAGTCGGGTTGCCCTCGGCATCGAAAGCGTGACGTACCGATGGCCCACGGACCACCTTTTCGGCTGGCTGTTGACGGGGCGGTAGCTCCTCAATTAGCACAGCGAGACGCCGCGGAGTGCCCCAGACACGAATCTCGCCGTGCGGCACGCGATTATTAGCAAGCGCGGTGGGAACCTGCTCCCTCAATTGCGCGAGTGCGCTAGTGAGATCCCCGGCCGGCAGCTCCTCTACCCCGATTTCCAGCAGATATGGCTGCGGTTCGGACGACGGCTGCGGCACATCCTGCACAATTATGGTGGGCGGCTCGGCCTGTTCCCCAGCCAGCAGCGGGAATCCCATCTCACGTCGCTGCTCGACATATCCTTCCGCAACCTGCCGCACCAGCCCACGCATGTCTCGGAAAAAGCGCGCCCGCTCGGTGACACCTAGAACGCCACGCGTGTCGAGCACATTAAAGGTATGCGAGCACTTGAGCGCATAGTCATAGGCGGGCAGCAGCAGGCCAGCTTGCAGCGCAGTTGCAGCCTCGGCCTGATACAGGTCATAGAGTGAGCGCATCCGCTCCGCGTCCGCCACTTCAAAGTAGTACCGACTGTACTCCTGCTCGGCCTGAAGGTTGACATCAGCATACGTTATGCCGTCCGTCCACCAAACTTCGCGGAAACCTCTGACGCGCTGCAATGCAATCACGATGCGCTCCAGCCCGTAAGTGAGTTCAACAGCCACAGGGTCAAGTATCACGCCGCCTACCTGCTGAAAATAGGTGAACTGTGTAATTTCCTGCCCGTCCAGCCATACCTCCCAACCAAGGCCCCACGCGCCAATCGCGGGCTGCTCCCAGTTGTCTTCCACAAATCGGATGTCATGTAAGGCAGGGTCGATACCCAGCGCGACGAGCGAACGCAGATAAAGTTCCTGTGGATCGCCAGGATCAGGCTGCAAGATAACCTGATACTGATAGTGCTGCTGCAAGCGGTTAGGGTTTTCACCGTAGCGACCATCATCAGGGCGGATTGATGGCTCCACATAAGCCACGCTCCAGGGCTCCGGCCCAAGCACCCGCAGGGCAGTGGCCGGGTTCATAGTCCCGGCACCGACCTGCTGATTATAAGGTTGCCAGATAAGGCAGCCGTTTTCGCTCCAGAAACGCTCCAACGCCAGAATAGCGCCCTGAAAACTGAGCGGAGATGTCATTCCGCTACCGGAGCGGTTTGCCGAGCGGAAGTTACCGCTCTCACCGGCGTAGGCACACCGCTGGTTTTGGCCGGAGCGTTAATGCTACTGTGACGTACACGCTCCAGAAATTCCACCGATTTTAATTGCTTATCCAGTTGCACGGTGATGTAGTGCAGCTGCGTACGTTCCAGTTCGACAGCAATATTGCGGCGTACTCGCAGGTTCTCCAAGGCCGCATAGGGACTGCGCTGCAGGAACCGCATAAGCCTGAGAACGTCCACGCTAATCGGCCGAGAGCCGCTGCGCTGGCTGCCACAGCGCGGGCAAAGAACCCCACCCGCCAGCGGGTCAAAATACTGGTCTTCAGGCTGCACCGACTCACCTTTGCCCAGGCAACGTTCCAACTCCGGTCTGAAGCCCACCAGTTCCAGAAGGTGCAGCTCGTAATGACGCGCGGTCAGTGCCAGATTGTCGCTGTCGCTAAGCCGCGACAGAATGTCGGCCAACAGCCAGTAGATTTCATGGTTTGTTTCCCCTTCTGGGGTAAAACTGTCGAGCAATTCCACACAGTAGCTCGCATAGCTGGAACGAAGCAAATCCCCGCGCAGAGCACGATAGGAGTCTAGGGTCTGCGCCTCGGTGATGATGTCGAGATTACGACCTATGGCCAGCAGCACTTGAGCGCGCATGAAGAGATCAAGGTGGCCGGCTTTGCGGCTGGAGAGACGGCGCACGCCTTTGGCAATTGCCCGCAATTTGCCACGGTCGGGCGTCAGCAGCGTCAGCAGCCGGTCGGCTTCGCCGAAGACCTGCTGCCGGAGGACAATCGTTTCGGTGCGGATGGCCCGCGCGCGCGCCATCCGCGGATTATACCATTCAGATCGTTCGTGGAGCCCGGGAAGCCATGGCTATTTCAGGTTTACGGAGTAGAAACCATCCGAAAGCTTCTCGCGCAGACTGACCTTGCCACCATCTAGATATCTGCTTGTCACGTGCGGTGACTCATCAGGAGAGAAAAGGCGAGACGATGTGACCGTCAGAGTCAAACTCCAGCAAGCGTGGATCACCAAGGACTTCGATGTCCTCGCGCTCCACAACCAAAGGTAGACAGGCTTCGGAGAGATAGACATCCTCGAGCGCAAGTGTGTCGTGAATATACACAACTCTGGGCCTGAGGGAATACAAATTATTAGGCTTGCTGGCTTTTATGCATCTTCGCTTGCGCTTTGATGCGCGGTAATCTCACTACGGCGCAGCATGCGCACCCATCGAATCTGGCGCTCGATCACCTGCTGCACCTCCAACTGTAGCCCATTAATTTCCAAGCGCTCGCCTATATCCGGCACGCGCCCAAGCTTCCCGAAGATAAACCCGGCCAGAGTATCCGCCTCTCCACTGTCAATTTCGATTTGCAGTTTGCGGTTCAGATCGTCAATGTCCATGCGGCCGTGCACCATATATTCATGCTTGCCGATTTGCCGGAAGTGCACTTCTTCCTCCGGGTCATATTCGTCCTGCACCTCACCGATGAGCTCCTCCACCAGATCTTCCAACGTGACAACACCGGCCATGCCGCCATATTCATCAACCACAATGGCCATATGCATTCGCTGCGCCTGCAACTCGGGAAGGAGCGCATCGATTTTTTTGGTCTCTGGAACGAAGAACGGAGCACGCAAAATATCACGTAGAACAGGATCATCCTCCCCGGACACCCGCGCAGTGAGCAGGTCTTTGGCGTACAGCAGCCCGATGACGTGATCGACCGAAAATTCGTGAACCGGTATTCGGCTGAAGCCGTTTTCCACAACCGCCGCGTGCGCTTCCGCTAAAGGCGTTTCCACATCCAGCGTTAGCACATCGATGCGCGGAATCATCACCTCGCGCACCAGGGTGTCACTGAACTGAAAGACCGAGTAAATCATCTGGCGCTCGTCCTGCTCGATAGATCCTCCCTCTTCACCGGCATCAACCAGATCCTTAATTTCATCCGGTGTGACGAGCAAACGATCGCGTTCGCTGAGCGGAACCCCAAGGCGGATGGCCGTCCATTCCAGCAGGCGCGTGAACGGCGCACACAACCAGTTCAGAGCGACCATGACCGGGGCGAACCGCGCTGCCCAGAGCATGGGCGCGCCCATCACTAGAGATTGCGGCAGCAGCTCACCCACAACCAACAGAGCCAGCGTGAGCGCAACTGCCAGTAGGGTAACCAATAGCGCGCCAGCACTCTGCAGCTCCGGCAACAGCAGCCATGCGAGCCCGCCCGTAAAAAGCACGCGTGTAAACGTCCGCAGCAGGCGCAATGTCACCTGCAGCCGAGTGGGGTCCTCCAGCAGCAGCCGCACCAGTCGCGCGCCGGTATCGCCGTTTTCGCCGCTTTGCTCCAATCCACTGGCAGAAACATTCGCGAAGAGCATCCTCGTCGCGGCCAAAAAGGCGTTCGCGAGCAGCAGCCCGGCCAGGCCAACAAGATTAACGGTCATCGTCACTGCCTCCCGGAGTACTCGCCCGCATGATTACGCGCGCGGGCACGCCCACAGCAGTGCTATCTGCGGGCACATCCTTGGTTACCACCGCGCCTGCGCCAGTACGAGCACGTGCGCCGATGCAGACCGGCGCGACCATCATCGTGTCGCTCCCTATGAAAACATCCTCGCCGATCTCGGTACGGTGCTTCGCTTTGTCCATGCCGTAGTTACACGTAACCGTACCCGCTCCGATGTTAGTGCGTGCACCCACGGTCGCATCGCCCACGTAGCAGAAATGTCCCATCTTTACCTCCGGGCCGAGGTAGGCGTTCTTCACCTCACCGAAATTGCCCACGTGCACCCCGCGTGCCAGATGAGCACCGGCGCGCAGGTGGGCAAAAGGCCCGACATCCACATCCTCCTCCAGCGTGACCTCTTCCAGCACCGAGCATTCAACCCGGCATCCATCGGCTATGACGGAGTCGCGCACAACGCTGTTTGGTCCGATTGTACAACCGGAGCCCACACTGGTCTCACCCTGCAAATGCGTATTGGGCATCACGATGGTGTCAGTGCCGATACGCACACTCGCTGCGATGTAAGTGTTGGACGGATCGAGCATTTTCACCCCGTGCTCCATCCAGCCGCGATTAATGCGATCGCGCAACACCGTCTCGGCCTCGGCCAGATGTACGCGCGTGTTGATGCCTATTATTTCCGCTGGGTCACCCACAAACACAGCACCTACAGAACGGCCCTGCGTCACCGCCGCTGCCACCAGATTAGTCAGATAATATTCGCCGGAGTCAGAGAGTTGCAGCCGCGAAAGTTCCTCCCGGAGCCAGGCCACGTCGAAACAATAAACACCCACGTTCAGCTCGCGGATGGACCGCTGCTCCTCAGTAGCATCGGTTTGCTCCACCACGGCCTGCACGGCGCCGTCCTCGGAACGAATCAGCCGTCCAAACCCGCGCTGGTGCCCGGAAACAGCCGTGACGATGGAAATCGGCCCGTCGTGCTCGCGCTGCCGCGCTACCACCGCTTCAAGCGTAGTCGCGCTCAAAAGGGGCATATCCGCAGCCCACACCAGCACGCGATCCTCCTTGTCGCGCAATTGTGCCACTGCTTGCAGCAGCGCATGACCAGTACCTAGCTGCTCTGCTTGCAGAACCAGGCGGGCACGCTTTGCCACCAGTTTACGCACTGCTTCCGCGCCATGGCCTATCACCACCAACGCGGGCTCTTCGCTGATTTTCTGTCCCAGCTCAAGCGCGTATTCAATCAACGGCCTGCCAGCCAGAGTGTGCAGCACTTTTGGCACGCTTGAACACATGCGCAGACCTTTTCCGGCAGCTAGGATCACTGGCACAGTGCTCATCAGTGCGATCCCAACGGCCCGGCCATAACCCGACAACTGCAAGCTAGGCACGCGCCAATAGTTTTTCGTCTGGAAGTTGTGTTAATACTCGGGGGGTCGTCGTTCACAATCAATGATACAGAAGTGAAAGGTATCCTGCTGGGCCGCCTGGACTCGAACCAGGATCGACGGATCCAAAGTCCGCTGTGCTGCCAGTTGCACCACGGCCCATTTCCGCGCTATTGTATCACAACCGCTCGGTCATATAACAAACCGCCAGCACTTCCCCGCCAACATCCGCCAACGGCGGATGCTGCAGAATCTGCTCGGTCGGCCCGATTTCCACAATCTTGCCCAGATACATCACGCCTGTGCGAATGGAGACATCTAGCATGAATACCGGCTCATCGGCAACCACGAACGCTGGCTCAATCACCAGTGCGCGTGCAATGGCTACCCGTTGGCGCTGCCCACCCGAAAGTTCATGCGTGTAGCGAAACAAAAAGCTCGAGGGCGGCCCAAACGCGGCCAGCAACAGCGACTTGTGATAGCGTTGAAGCCGCGTGATCATAGAGCAGCATTAGATATGCTCAGTGCCAGAGCCACAATATTCAAGGTCTCGGCTCAAGCGTGATGTGGAACTCCAGATGAGCACCCTCACGCAAAACGGTAAGCTCAACAATTTGCCCGGCACGGGTGTGATGGACGAGGTAACTGAGCAATTCGGAGAAATCATGCACAGGTCGACGGTCAATGGCCACAATTACGTCCCCGCCCGGCTCAAGGCCCTCGCAGCTCTGCGGCGGGCTCCCGCCGCGCAGCCCTGCCGCTTCCGCCGGACCGCTCGCGTCCACGCAGACAACGTACACCCCGCCTTGCTGTGGTAACCCTACCATTTCCATCTCATCCAGCGAAAACGCCTCCAGGCTGCGGATGCCGAGATACGGATGCTGATATTCGCCTTTCTCAATCAGGTCCGGCAGCAAACGCCGCACTGTGTTCGCGGCGATGGCAAAGCCCACCCCAGAATTTAATCCGCTCTCCGAGTAGATGGCTTTGTTCATACCTATGACCTCGCCATCAAGGTTGATGAGCGGCCCACCCGAGTTGCCCGGGTTGATGGCCGCATCGGTCTGAATGACATCAGGCGTAGAGAAACCGCCTCTACCAATGCCTGCCAGGCCTGGAAATGAGCCCGAGGCTAGCGTACGCCCCAACCCGCTCACTATGCCACTGGTCAAAGTACCCTGCAGCCCAAACGGGCTTCCGATAGCCACTACGCGTTGCCCCACCTGCACTAGCTCTGAATCGGCCAGCACCACCGGAGAGACATCCGTGGGAATCCGGGCGGGTTGTAGCACTGCGATATCGGTGGTCGCGTCACCGCCAAGCAATTCCGCGCGCACTCGCTCGCCTCCAAAAAAAGCGATTTCAATTTCGCCTCCGCTGGCAACCACATGATAATTGGTAACGATATGCCCCTCATAGTCCACCAAAAATCCGGTGCCTTGACCAATGCTGTCCTGCCCGTAGCGCACCGTAATAGCCACCACTGCGGGATTGACTGTCTCATACAGCTCCACCAGCACGGCTTGCTCGGCGGCCACAATGGAAAACTGGTCTGGGACCGAAGCAGTGACGGGAGTCAGCGTCGGCTCAGCTATCACGGTAGGGACAGGCAACGTCGGGGACGGCGCGGACGCAACGGATGTTTCGATCAGCTGGGGCGCGGCGGAAGCCACGGCCGTAGGAGCCATGCCTAACAAAGTGGTCAGTGCATCCGGGTTGAAAGTACAGCCCGTGCCAGCCATCGCAAGGGTTATTATGCCTGCAGGCAGGCAGCTGCGTATGTTCTTACGATTGGGATACACCTGAAAATCTAGCCTTTGTGCAGCTGCGCCAGCTGCTCCCACATCCGTTGTTCCTGCGGCGACAATTTCACAGGTACCCGCAGCTTTAGGCGCACATAAAGGTCGCCGCTCTTACTGGGTTTCGTAAGATTGGGCATGCCTTTACCGCGGAGCCGCATGGTCTGCCCACCCTGGCTACCGGGCGGCACCGAGAGTGAGACGTTTCCGCTCAGCGTGGGTACGGTGACTTCTCCGCCGAGTACAGCGACAAACAAATCCACCGGGAGCTTCAAATACAGGTTGTCTCCGCGCCGCTCGAAGCGTTTGTCCAGCTGCACACGCACCTTCAAATAAAGATCACCAGGGCGGCCATCGGGCCCGCGCGGACCCTCGCCCGCAATGCGCACGCGCGTGCCCGACTTCGCACCGGGCGGGATTTTCACATCCAGCGTACGCTTGCTTTTCATCAATCTGCGCGTGGTCCCCCGCGCAGCCTCCGCCAGAGTAATGCTCACCTCTTGTGTAAGTGGCTTCGGTGCTGGCCTATGCACCCCAGGCGAGCCGCCAGCCGAACCAGCCGCACCGAAAACCGTATTGAAAAAATCGGAGAATCCACCGGCGCCACCCTGCCCGAAGAGGTCACCGTAGTTCACTCCGCCTACACCGGGCTGCCCGCCAGTGGACCAGTTTGACCAATCGAAGCCACCCGTGCGCCCGCCGCGCGCCTGATGGTGATGCCAGCTGGATCCCAGCTGGTCATATTTTGCCCGTTTTTCCGCGTCGCCGAGTACCTCGTAGGCCTCGTTGATAGCCTTCAGTTTCTGATCGGCGGCTTTGTCGTTCGGATTCAAATCCGGGTGATTTTTGCGCGCCAGATTGCGATAGGCTTTCTTAATCTCTTGGTTGCTCGCAGAGCGCGGAACGCCCAGCGTTTTATAGTAGTCCCGATATTCCATATGACATACTCATCAAATCCAAGCCATCGTGTGAACGCAGATGCGTATACCCCAATTTGATTCTATCCGCGCAGTAGATCTTCGCCAACACACAGCCCCAAGGGGAGATTCTAACACCGACGGATCATTCCCGGCTCGAGAGATCCAGCTCCATCCAGCGCAACGTGCGCGCGAGCTTAAAACTATGCTGCTGCAGCAGCGAGGCCGCTTGGCCATCAGGATGTTCCACCCATACATCGCAGCCGCGATGGCCAAGCCGGCGCAGGCCGTGCACCAACAGCACCTCATCAACCGTGCCACTCCATTGTGGGGTGACAATCCAGCGAATCTGATCAGCCGTGCCGGCACTCAAGAGCACATACAACCATCCGACAGCCTCACCAGACCGAAACGCCAGCCAGCGTTCTTCGCGACGCCCACTGAAAAAGTGGCCGAGGCTGCGCCCGAGGGAGGGCCGCATATGGTGCACCTCCAGAGGCGCAGTCCACGTCAATCCATGCGGACGGAATTGCTGCAGCAGTGCTTGTTCCAGCTGCCATTCGCTGCGCAGCGCCGGCTGCAGTTCTATACCCGCAGGCATCGCTATCGCATTGGGCAGCCGAGTCTGGCTGCGCCTCCACGTAGTGCGAACTGTGAGCGTCTCAAAACCGAGTTGCTCATAAAGCCTAATCGCGTCACGGTTGTCGGTATCCACCTGAAGCATAACACGGTTGGCCCCCTGATGAGCCGCGCGCGCCACCGCAGCCAACACCAGTTGCCGGGCAATTCCCTTGCGACGCCATCCGGGGTGCACAGCCACATTCGCGAGCAGCCAAGCATCCTGTCCGCTGTCCGCGGGCTGCGCGCCCACGTTGCCGACAACACGGCCGGAATGGGTATAGACATAGCCATATGGCCATGCAGAACCACTACCTGCGAATAGCGGAAGCAGCCATAATAATGGGCCGGCACAGCTCAGCGCGCGCATCTCACGAATTGCGGCGCGCCCGCTCTCATCAAGCCGGTCGCCGAAACAAAGCTCCACAAGCTGAGCGATACCGAGTAGGTCTCGCCGCACGTCCACTGGCCGGAGGCATTCTTCCAAGCTCGGAGCAGCCGCCAAAGTGGTCATGCAATCACCGGGTCATTTAGCAGCGCGATTAATTCGGACGCCACCGCCCGCGCGGCCCCCGGAGTGGCCATTTTCCGCGCGACCATAGTCGCAGTTTCGAGTTCACGCCCCCCAGAATCTCGCAGCGCGCACAGCCGCTCAAGAACCTGTTTCGAGCGCGGCGTCCACCAACCGGCTCCGCCTTCAACCACCATGCGCACGTTGCCCTCTTCCTGCCCCGGAATCGCGCCGCTGAGCAACAAGGGCCGTCCGCAGTTGAGCGCCTCCATCACCGTGGATGGCCCCGCTTTGGTGACCACCACATCGGCTGCGATCATCATCTCCGCCATGTTTTCCACAAAGCCATACATATGTGTGGGAAACGGCCAATGTAACGAATCTAACTGCGCCCGCAGGCGCGCGTTACGGCCACAGACAATTGCCAACTGCATTTGTATAGCGTGGGCGGACAGCGTCCTCGCAATCACCTCCAAAGGAGGCATACCCTCGCTACCACCGAGAAGCAATGCCGTAAATTGTCCCGATTTCCAGCCTAATTTCCGACGGGCAGCAGCCTTGTCAAACGAACCGCGACAGAAAGCACCAGCCACAGGAAGACCGCATATGCGCACCCGCTCGGGTACAAGACCAAAGGCTAACGCACGTGCACGCAACGCGCACGTCGGCACCAGCGTTAGAGCAGCGCGGCGGTCGAACCACCATGCGTGCGCGGATGCCAGGTCACTCACGACAGTTACAAACGATGAGTGGCCTTCTCCCAGCTCGTCCAGTACCAGACCGACCAGCAACGGATGCACACTCACCAAAACATCGGCGGGATGCGCCTGCAGCAATCTACGCACAGCCGAGCGCACATAGGGACGTGCAGCATAATTGAGCGCTCGCACTCGGCGGCGGCCATCACTGAGCGCGTAGCCGTGCCGCCACAGTGCTTTCCCATGCGCAATGATGGGCGCATACCAATCGGGAAACCGATTGATCGGATAAGGCGCATATTGCATTAACCCATCTACCAACTCAACCTGCAGATCTGCCTGGAGCATCAACAATTCCGCGCGCACAGACACTGCCACAGCCCGGTGACCGCCGCCAGTGTCTGACAACAAGATGGTCACCCTAGCGCTCAACTTGCCGACCCTTCATCCAAAATTTTTTTCATCCGCTTGGCCAGCATCCTCCGCGGCAGAAGCAAACGGCGCCCGCAGTTCTCGCACTTCAGGCCGATATCTGCGCCTAAGCGCACCACGCGCCATTCATAACTCCCGCACGGATGCGGTTTGCGCAGGCGCACGCACTGGTCAAGTTTGAGTTCTACACTGAGATCCATGGTCACCGCCATTCGATTATAACGCACCACCGACTGGTATAATCCCGTCACTTGCGGACACTACAGTATGTTCACCGGCGGTTCAGACCCTCTCACCTATATATCGCGGATCATAATCTTGGTTATGGCCATCAGCGTACACGAGTTCGCGCACGCTCTGACGGCCAACTGGTTGGGGGACCCGACGCCGCGCTCGCAGGGACGGCTGACACTTGACCCGCGCAAACATCTTGACCCTTTTGGTTCGATCATGTTTCTCATAGCCGGATTCGGATGGGGCAAGCCTGTTTATACCGATCCACGTTACTTCCGTACAGATGCGCGCACTGGGATGGCGCTGGTGGCCGCCGCTGGTCCGCTTTCCAATCTGCTGATGGCATATCTGGCTTCCTTCCCGTTACGGCTCGGTCTCATTTCCACCAATTTTATGACCTATTTCACCATGGTTTTCATCCAGTATAACTTGCTGCTAATGATCTTCAACCTGCTACCCATAGCGCCACTTGACGGCTACCGAGTGGCGGTTGGCCTACTGCCGCCCGAATGGGCCATCAGCGTAGCTCGCTTCGAGCGGCAGGGACCGCTGCTGCTCATGCTGCTAATCGTGGCAGGCTCGATATTTCACTTCGATCTGCTCGGGATGATAATCGGTCCACCATTCCGACTGCTGGTGCATCTGCTGCTGCCCACCTAACTATGACGCAGAAAGCAACCTGTACATACGTTTACATACTGCACTGCAGCGACGGCAGCCTATACACAGGTTGGACGACAGATTTACAGCGCCGCGTCGCAGACCACAGCGCCGGCCGTGGCGGGCGCTACACTCGGTCGCGCTGCCCGATGCAGCTAGTGTTCTCCGAGAGCCACCTCACTCGCTCCGCCGCTATGCAGCGCGAGGCGGCCATCAAGCGATGGTCGCGCGCCCGAAAGTTGGAGCTGATTGCAGCAAATGAGTGAGACTGGCTGCTGCCCCCCGTCGTCTGATGGTGACGCTTTTTTTTGGGCCGGTATAATTCAGATGGCACCGCGGGAGTACACTCTCGTCCCATGCTGACGAGATGTGAGCGTTTGCGTCATGTAGGAGAGATGAGTGTGTAATGATCACTGGGAAACAGCATCAGTGCTGAGAGAAACGGAAAGTGAGCCGCGGGCGCCCTGCCTGCGCCCAATCACGCGTGAAATCGTCGCCGACTTGGACACACCGGTCTCCACCTATCTTAAGTTGGCTGCCGGCGGGCCTTCGTTCTTGCTAGAAAGCGTGACAGGCGGGGAACACGTGGCACGATATTCATTCATCGGGCTGCAGCCACGCGCAGCCTTTGTGGTGCGTGGGGAGCAAGTCGCCCGTCACTCCGGTCCCGCGCTGGACGTAATAGAAACACACAGCGGAGACCCTTTCCAGGTTCTGCGCGCAGCTCTGGCGCCGCACCGCTCGGAACCGCTTCCCGGGCTGCCGAGACTGGTTGGCGGCCTGGTGGGATACCTGAGCTACGATGCGGTGCGCTTTTTTGAGCCAACGCTTGAACTACAATTGCACGATTTACCCGATGGCATCTTCTTGCTCTGTGATACATTGCTTGCTTTCGACCATACCCGTGGCCAACTGCTGGCAATTGCGCACCCAACCGGTAATTCGCCGGTGGAAGAAGAAACTGCCCGCAAGCGCCTAGCTGCCATCGAGGCCAGGTTAAACAGTCCGACCCCAGTCACGCAGCCCGTCGCCGTGACTGACACCAAGACCCAGCGTTCGCACACACAGCCGCAGTTCGAGGCCATGGTCCAATGCGCCAAAGAACACATCGCGGCCGGGGACGTCTTTCAGGTGGTGCTCTCGCAGAAATTCACGCGCCAGACTAAAGCCAGCCCGTTCTCGATATACCGCGCACTGCGCCGGCTTAACCCCTCGCCATATATGTTCTTTTTCGATTTTGGCAACCTTACTCCGGAACCTCTTTTCCTTATTGGCGCATCCCCAGAAGTGCACGTACGCATGGAAGCCAGGCGTGCCATCTTGCGCCCGATTGCAGGCACGCGACCACGCGCCGCTACGGTGGAGCAGGACGAATCACTGGCTGCGGAGCTGCTCTCCGACGCCAAAGAGCGCGCTGAGCACGTCATGCTGGTAGACCTAGCACGCAATGACCTCGGGCGCGTATGTGAGTACGGTTCTGTTGAGGTCACCGACATGATGGTGGTAGAACGCTACAGCCATGTCATGCACATCGTCAGCCAGGTGGAGGGTGACCTGCGCTCGGGGCTAGATGCATTTGACCTGCTGGCGGCCACCTTCCCGGCCGGAACGGTGAGCGGCGCTCCCAAAGTACGTGCCATGGAGATTATCGCCGAGCTGGAGGGCAATCCCCGCGGACCATATGCCGGGGTGGTCGGATACGTCAGTTTCGATGGATCGATGGACACCTGCATCACTCTGCGCACGCTCTACATGCAGGGAAATTCAGTCAGCGCGCAAGCAGGGGCGGGTATTGTGGCCGACTCCGACCCTGCCAATGAATATGCGGAAACGCTCAGCAAAGCACAGGCAGTGGCGCTAGCAATCGAACAGGCGGAGGGCTATCATGCCAGACCGGGAAGGGAGCCATGATAGCGGTTATCGACAATTACGACAGCTTCACATACAACCTGGTGCAATACCTCGGTGAAATGGGCGCTGATCTACTCGTTTTCCGCAACGACAGTATCACGGTGGCAGACCTGAAAGCGCTCGCGCCCACGCACCTGCTGATCTCTCCCGGCCCCGGTGTGCCCAGTGATAGCGGCGTCTCGCTCGCAGCCATCCGCGAACTAGGGCCGACAATCCCAACCCTAGGCGTTTGCCTCGGACATCAGGCTATTGGCGCAGTCTTCGGCGGAAGGATAGAGCGTGCGCCAGACCTGATGCACGGGAAGACGTCCACCATCCATCACAGCGGAACCGACCTGTTCCAGGGCATATCCAATCCATTCACGGCCACCCGCTACCATTCGTTAATTGTCTCCGAGCCACTGCCAGCATGTCTGCAAATGCAGGCACGCGCAAACGACGGTGTGCTGATGGGCATGCGGCACTGTGAATACCCGATCTACGGGGTACAGTTTCACCCGGAGAGCATTCTCACCGAGGCTGGCAAAACGCTGCTCCGCAATTTCCTTTCCATGTACTCGCATAAGGGAACTGAATCAGGAGAAAACCATGATCATTAACACCCTGTCCAAGTTGATGAACCACGAAAGTCTTAGTCAGGCGGAGGCCGAAGCAGTGATGAACCAGATTATGTCGGGCGATGCGACCCCGGCACAGATTGGCGCATATCTGGTGGCCCTGCGCATGAAGGGTGAGACCGAGGATGAAATAACCGGCAGCGCACGCGCAATGCGCGCTCACGCTGTGAGGGTGACACTTTCAGATTCAAATAGCGAGCTGATAGACATTGTCGGCACCGGCGGCGATGGATCACACAGCTTCAACATTTCTACCACGGCCGCTCTTGTGATTGCCGCCAGCGGACATAGGGTCGCAAAGCATGGTAACCGGGCTGCCAGCAGCAAGTGCGGCAGCGCAGATGTCTTGGAAGCGGCTGGTGTGTCCCTTGAGCTTACTCCGGTCCAGGTGGCAACCTGTATCGAGGACATCGGCATCGGTTTCATGTTCGCTCCCCGCTTCCATCCGGCTATGAAGCACGCCATAGGCCCACGCCGTGAATTGAAACAACGCACCATTTTCAACATACTCGGTCCGCTCACTAATCCGGCCGGCGCTACCCATCAGTTAACCGGAGTCTACGATCCGGAGTTGACAGAGCCACTAGCCCGAGTACTGGGCGAACTGGGAAGCCGGGCTGCTATGGTAATCCACAGCCACGACGGTCTAGACGAATTGACAACAACAGGCCCGAACCGTATAAGCCACCTACAGCTGGACGGCAGCGTGCACACCTTCGAGCTACACCCGCAGGAGCTCGGCCTCCAGAGCACGAAGCATGAGCCTATGACAGGCGGATCTGTGGATCGAAATCTAGAAATGATGCTCAGCCTTCTCTCCGGCAACAGCGGCGACGTGCGGACAAATACAGTGCTGCTCAACGCAGCGGCAGCGATGGCCACTGAAGACGGTGACATCGCTGCCGCTCTTGGTGAAGCACGCGCTGCCCTAGAGAGTGGTGCAGCTCTAAGAAAACTGGAGGAGCTCGCTGAAACCAGCCAGAAGATGGCAGCCTAAATATGACTATTCTGGCGGACATTCTAGTGCGTAAGCGTGAAGAGGTAGCAAGCGCATCCCAGTCACTGCCCGCTCTGACGTTGGAGCAAGAAGTGGCAGCGACCCCGCCGCCACCTGATTTCCGAGCCGCCGTACGTAATCAGGTTTACCCATGCCCGAGATTGATAGCTGAAGTTAAGCAGCGTTCACCCAGCAAAGGGATACTTTGTGCAGATTTCAACCCATTGAAACTCGCAGAAGCCTACGCGGCCAACGGAGCCGCGGCAATTTCTGTGCTGACTGACGAACACTTCTTCGGCGGCTCGCTCGACCATCTGAGCGCAATTGCCGGATTAGAGTTGATGATACCGTTACTACGCAAAGATTTCATCTTCGACCGTTACCAACTGCTGCAAGCTCGCGCTGCCGGTGCCAGTGCGGCGCTCTTGATTGTAGCCATGCTGGTACCCGCGCAACTAGCAGACTTGCTTTCAGCCGCAGCGGAGCTACAGATCACCGCGCTGGTAGAAGTACACACAGCTTCGGAAATAGATGTGGCGCTATCGGCTGGAGCAGATGTCATCGGCATTAACAATCGCAATCTGCACACGTTCGAGACCTCCTTAGATGTGACCGTCGCCCTGCGACCATATGTGCCTCCAAAAATCTGCCTTGTATCTGAAAGCGGTATACAGACACGTGCTGACATACAGACACTAGCAGCACTCACAGTGGACGCAGTGCTGATTGGAGAAGGACTTGTCACCTCAGGGGACGTGTGCTCCAAAGTACGTGAATTCGCGCAAATGGACTCAAGCAAAGAAGAGACAGGATGAAAATCAAGATCTGCGGATTGACAGGCCCAGAGGATGCGCTCCTAGCAGCATCTCTTGGTGCTACACACATAGGTCTGAATTTCTATCCACCCAGCCCCCGTTACGTTAGCTCCGAACAGGCGCTAAGGGTTGTAGAGGCCTTGCATGCACTAGCCAAACCTCCGGTCCTAGTGGGCATATTTGTGAATAGCTCGGCGCGCGCCATCCGCGAAACGATGAAAGATATGGGCCTGCAGTTGGCACAACTACACGGCGACGAATCGCCGCAGGTGCTGAATGCGCTCGGTGCGCGCGCATTCAAGGCATATAGGCTCGGTCAAACATCCTTGCCAGCTTCCCTGCCAGATTTGTGCTTACTAGATGCGTACATCGAAGGCAAATATGGTGGCAGCGGCCAAATCGCGGACTGGGAAACTGCCGCCGCAGTCGCTCGAAGCACACGTGTACTTCTAGCAGGAGGCCTGACGCCTGATAACGTGGAAGCAGCCATCAGGCATGTGCACCCCTGGGGCGTAGATGTAGCCTCAGGAGTCGAAAGCGCTCCGGGAATAAAAGACGCGTACAAAATACGCGCCTTTATCTCCAATGCACTTGCCGCTGCTGAACAGAATTTTATAAAGCAGCGGAAGCATACAATGAGCAGGAGGTGACATGGAAACTAGTGCTACACTGCCGAGAAAATTCGGCGATTACGGTGGTCAATTCGTACCCGAGGTGCTCATGCCCGCGCTTGGAGAATTGGAGCGCGCCTATGTCAGCGCCCGAGACGAAGCATCTTTTCAGGATGAATTACAGCATCTCCTTGCAACCTACGTAGGCCGTCCGACACCACTGAGCTTTGCCGCCCGACTAAGCGCACACTGCGGCGGCGCGAAAATATACTTGAAAAGGGAGGACCTTGCGCACTCCGGTGCGCACAAAATCAACAACGCGCTTGGGCAAGCATTGCTGGCAAAGCGCATGGGCAAAGCCAAGATTATCGCGGAGACCGGGGCCGGACAGCACGGCGTGGCCACGGCGACTGCATGCGCGCTGCTCGGGCTGCGGTGCATGGTATATATGGGTACGGTTGATATGGAGCGTCAGGCTCCCAATGTAGCGCGCATGCGATTGCTGGGAGCAGAAATAGAAGCCGTGGAAAGCGGTTCGCGTACGTTGAAAGATGCTATCAATGAAGCCATCCGCGAATGGGTGACCAATGTAGACGACACATATTACTTACTCGGTTCGGCGCTCGGTCCACATCCGTACCCAACCATGGTTCGCGATTTTCAGGCCACCATCGGGCGCGAAACGCGCGACCAAATCATGGCAGCCGAGGGCACGCTGCCGCAGACAATCATTGCGTGCGTGGGCGGCGGCTCGAACGCCATCGGCATTTTCCATGAATTCATCGCCGAGGAAGATTTAGAACTGATCGGCGTGGAGGCGGGCGGTCTAGGCATCCCAGGAGGGCAGCACGCAGCTCGGTTTGCCGACCCCAGCGTCGGACGTCCAGGCGTATTGCACGGGTGCTACACTTATGTGCTGCAGGACCCCGACGGTCAGATTGCGCTTACTCACAGCGTAAGCGCGGGTCTGGATTATGCTGCAGTCGGCCCCGAGCACACCCGTCTGCGCGAACTAAAGCGCGCATCCTATACCTATGCCAGCGACCAAGAAGCGCTTCACGCCTTTCAATTGCTCTGCGAACAGGAGGGTATTATCCCGGCTCTTGAATCAGCCCACGCGGTAGCCGAAGCAATTAAACGGGCCCCTAGCATGAGCCCGGAAAGCATCATCGTAGTAAACCTGTCGGGGCGCGGAGACAAAGACCTAGACACCGTGCTGAGTGAGTTGGATATCCCTTCATGACCATCGCCGCCGATACAGACAGGTCCCCAGCTTTGAACACACCAGTAGCACAGGTTACACGTGCATTCGGCTATGGCCACCCGGCGTTTATGCCTTATTTCACCCTAGGATATCCAGATTATCAGACTTCGCTTGACATCATACAGGTTTGTGCCAAAGCGGGCGCAGATTTGATGGAGCTGGGAATGCCTTTTTCAGACCCGTTGGCCGATGGACCCACCATCCAACACAGCACCCAGGTTGCCCTAGAGAATGGCATGACAATGGAGCGCTGCCTGCAGGCAGTACGTGATCTGCGCGCGCAGGGGGTTGGTATCCCGCTGATGTTGATGGGTTATTACAACCCGGTACTTACGTACGGGGAGGCGCGCTTCGCGCGCGCGGCGGCAGCGGCCGGGGCCAACGGTGTAATCATTCCGGACTTGCCACCAGAAGAGGCAACTGCCCTGGAAGGCGGTTGCTGCCAGCACGGGTTGGCACTCTCCTATCTACTCGCGCCCACCAGCACTGAGGCGCGCATAAAGCTGGTGGGCCAAAAGGCCACTGGTTTTGTTTACCTAGTCTCGTTAACCGGTGTGACCGGCGCCCGCACCAAACTCCCGAGCAGCCTGAGCGATTTCGTAGCTCGCGCGCGCCGTCATATCAGCCTTCCACTCGCAGTGGGTTTTGGCATCAGCACTCCGGCGCACGCGCAGAAGGTCGGCCAGCTGGCCGATGGTGTGATTGTGGGCAGCAAGTTGATCAACGTGGCGCAAAGGGCGGACGACCCGGTGAACGCGTGCAGCGCGTTTGTGATGGAGATGGTGGAAGCGCTCAAGGACATGAACACGGATTGAACCTCCGCGCAGAGCGATTGTGGGCCTAGCGTCCAGAAATCAGCGCGTCAATCTCTGCAGTAAGTTCGCGAAAGACCTCGGTGCTCACCACACCGTCATGCCGGAGTACCCTGAACATATCTCGCTTGGTCTCCAGGATCTCAAGCTGAGTGGCCTCCAACTCATCATCGCTAATATCAGGCAAAGCGGTGAGCGCCTCGCGCACCGCGCCAGAGAATTGCTCTATCTCCGCGTGCAGCGGGGGCAACACTAAGTCGTAGTTTTCGCGCGTGAGCAACCCCTGCTTGAATTGAGACTGCAGATATTGTTCGGCCGCGCGAGCAGCCGCCAGGCGCGCCCGCCGCCGCTCGTATTCCAGCGGGTTTGCGCCGCGGCGCAGCAGACCTAGGCGCCGCAGCACCATCGGCATGGTCGTGGCCTGCACACCGAGTGTAAACAGCACGACGCCGAAGGTCATCACTAGCACCTGGCTATGTCCGAAAAGCGTCGCCGGGAGGGTAAGCGCTAGCGCCAGCGCAATACCGCCGCGCAGGCCTCCCCAAACCATCACGGCCTGCCAAGCCGGGGGCGTACGATTGCTGGAAAAAAGATTGAGCAACGGGCTAAGACCGAAAACCGTGACCATGCGCGCGAGCAACGTCACCACAATAGCAGCCACCAACAGCCACACGCCGTCGGCCAGTTTTTCAAGATCAACCTGCAGCCCGATTAGCAAGAAAACAAAGGAGTTCGCCAGAAACGCCAGAAATTCCCAGATGTGAATGAGCACAACACGGGTGGTATGGCTCATACCATAGCGCCGCCCGCTGTTGCCAATCATCAATCCGGCCGCCACCACAGCCAGCACTCCACTGGCATGCACCTGCTCGGCTAGAAGAT
>Ga0310120_10000177_pt1 | contig 52391 bp, 47 predicted proteins | sample CB27_AW_983_MG_FD_203506 | JGI IMG/M metagenome (GOLD analysis project Ga0310120, IMG submission 203506) | Marine microbial communities from Western Arctic Ocean, Canada - CB27_AW_983 | ecosystem: Environmental > Aquatic > Marine > Oceanic | place: Canada: Western Arctic Ocean | collected...
TGGGTCTTGCCGGCGGCGGGCTTTTCAGGGTCGAGCGGTGGCAGAAATTCCGCGGGCCACTGCGGAGATTTCAGCTCCTCGACCCATTTCTCGAGCTGGGCCAGGTTCTCGATTTGCAGTGACGAGTCATACGCGATGTCCGTGGTGCTCACCGGGATCGTGATCTTGCCCTAGACCCCGGTCACCTCACCGCCATTCCGGATCAACGCGCCTGCGGCCGCGGGGCCGTTGGGGGCGAAACCGGTCCATTGCACGACATCTGACTGGGACGTACCCCAGAGGAAGGGATAGCTCGCCGGCGCATTCGATGCTCGCGCGTTTGCCGGCATATTGATGTTGTGGACCATCACCTGGTTGAAGATGGCGCCAATGGCGTCTACGCGGCCGTAGCCGTAGTCCACCGCGGACGCGTTGACCAGATTTCGTTCAGCCAAGGCCTCGGTGCGGCCGAAGAGATCATGTCGAAGCTGCGCCGCGTGTTCTTCCGAGTTGTCATGTGCCTGCACGTGCTGGGCAAAACGAGCGAATTTGCATCGTTCTCATACGTCGCGCTCAACGCCGCGACCAGCTGCTCGTTGAACGCCGCGAAATCACCAAGAGTGGGACCACCGTCGATCCACAGGCTGAAGCCACCGTATTCAATCTGCGCTGTATGACACGCGGCGCAGAATCGGACGGGACTCTTGCTGGCCAGTGTGGCCCTCCTCGCCTGCCTGGTCCCGTCTTTTCGCGCCACGACGGCTGACCCCGCTGGCCGACACTGAACGGTGATGAAGCGTCACAGCCATGGTGCCGCAGGCGTGGCTGATCACGGGGTGTCTCCGATCCCGTGGACGCCCTCATAGGTCCTGCAATACGCTGATCTAGTGACCGATGATCCTGCGCAATCCGTTCGGATCACGGGCCGGGAGCGATCGCATCGGCGTGCGCGAGCGGGCCTATGTGTCGTTCATACGACGTTCTCTCGATGGTGCAGCGCGATGACGGGTTCGGAGTGGCTGCGTAACGAGGTCAACCACATGTGTGTTCTTGCGCGTGATCCCAGCGTTGCAACAGCACCCTCTTAAGGCCTCAGGAATCAGTCGGTCGGGTTGGTGGCAAATACCGTCAGCTCGGTCGTGAAGCCGCGGTCATGCATTTCGAGGACGGCCGTGACCATATGGGCGATGTCCTCGGATCGTAGCTTTGAAGGATGGTCTTTCTGCGCGAATCCGGCCGCCGCGGCAAACGGCGTAATGACCTCGCTGGGGTTGATCTGCATGACGCGAACGTTGTGCTTGCGAAGCTCGGCGCGCCAACATTCGGTCATGCCACGCAAGGCAAACTTGCTCGTCATGTAGGCCGTGCCGTTCGCGGCGCCGCGAAGCGACGCGGTCGAGGCAATGTTGATAATGTTGCCCGCGTTCCGGGCCGCAAAGATCTTCGCTGCTTCGCGTCCCATAAGCATCGCGCCGGTGACGTTGGTGGTGATCACGCGCTCAAAGCTGGCCAGGTCCATGTCGACCAGTGGCTTGAAGACGCCGACACCCGCGTTGTTGACCAGTATGTCCAGGTCTCCAAAGGCGTCCACTACCTCTTTGTAGGTTCGCTTGACGTCAGACTCCTTGCAAACGTCGGCTTGGATCGCCCGCGCTCCGATGGCCCGGCTGGTTTCTTCGAGTGTCGCTGCCGTCCGTCCCGTGATCGCTACCTTGGCACCGGCGGTGATGAGTGATTCCGCGACAGCTCGGCCGATACCCGAGCTGCCACCGGTGACGAGAGCTACTTTGTCAGTGAGATTCATTGGATGTCCGTGAGTGGTGGTTCACACGTTGAATGCTGAGACGTGTAGTTTATCCGAGCGGTCTGGTGGCTAGCGTTCGCGGCGGCGCCGAGACAGAATCAAACCGCCGTGATAAGGTCCAGCGGCGTGATGGTGCACGCGCTGAACGCGTCTCCACGCAGGCCACAAGGAGGAGAGCATGTCGAAACCAGTTATCGTTCGGATGGGTCTTGTCGCCCTAGGGTGTCTCCTTGTGGTTCCACTGACCGCGCAATCACCGACGTTTGACATCTATTGGGTCGACGTCGAGGGCGGGGCTGCCACATTGATGGTCGCCCCCACCGGGGAGTCGCTGCTGGTTGATACGGGGTTCCCCGCGGACGATCGTGATGCCGCGCGGATCTTTGCCGCCGCCACGGAGATTGGCTTGTCGCAAATTGACTACTTGGTGATCACGCACTATCACCGAGATCACGTCGGCGGGCTCGAAGCGCTGGCGGCGATGATTCCTATCGAGTCCTGTTTGGACCACGGGACCAACACGGAAGAGGCGAATCAGCAATGGGTCGATGCCTACCTCCGCGTTTGTGGGGAGAAGAGAATGGCCGTTGCCGCGGGCGAAGCGTTTACCTTCGGAGGCATTGATGTCGACATTGTCGCGTCGAACAACGAACTTATCACCGAGCCGATCAATGGCGGGGCTCCGAATCCGCTCTGTGCGACGGCAGAAAACAAAGAGCAGGCGAGTCCAGAGAATCAGCGCAGTGTCGGGGCGCTCTTTTCGTATGGACGGTTCTCGTTTCTGGACCTCGGGGATCTCAATTGGGCAAAAGAAGTCGAGTTGTCCTGTCCCTCCAACCAGGTCGGTGAGGTCACGATGTATCAGACGAGCCGTCACGGTGCCTGGGATGACGCGGGGGCGCCCGCGCACCTCTACGCCATCAAGCCTCAGGTGATCATCGTCAACAACGGTCCACGAAAGGGACTAGGTGGCACCTCGCCTGGATTCAGTGAGGTGTCAACAGCGCACTATGACCGGATGGCCGAGAGTCCCGGCATCGAAGGCATCTGGCAAGGCCACCGCTCCCTGCTCGACCCGGATCCTGCCCACAACACCAGCGAAGACATGATCGCGAACCTCGAAGACACGGCCGAGTGCACGGGGCATTGGATTCGGGCATCTGTCGTCCAGGACGGCACGTTCACGGTGATGAACAGCCGGAACGGATTTAGCCAGACCTACACGGCTCGTTAACGAGCACGGCGGGGCCGCGTTATTCGGGCATCAGCGCAAAGGTCCACATCGATCCTCCGGTCGGCACTTTGCCGGCCGCGTACCGGTTGGCGAGAAAGCCGCCCAGTCCCGATGCGATACTCACGTATTGCCGGCCGTCGTGGGTATACGTGATGGCGGTCGCATTGATACTCGAGCCGGTCTGGAACTGCCACACGGTCTCCCCGGTGTCTTCATCCAACGCGATGAATTCACCCGTCGCTTTGCCCGTGAACAGCAACCCCCCCGCGGTGGCCAGCATACCCGCCGAGCTCGGAAAATCGGTCAGTGGCACTTCCCATTTCTTTTCCCCCGTGAGTGGGTTGATCGCCACGATGTGGCCCAGGAGATCCCCGGGTTCGACGGCCGGGAACCGGTTATTGACACCGGTCGAGCTGCCTCCAATGACCACTTCTCTCGGCGGCGCGAGCTGCTGGATACGAGGCACGTGCCACGTCGTCGAATAGATGAGCCCGGTGTGTGGGTTGAATGCGATCGGCACGGCGTTTGACCCGCGCGATGGCCAGATGTCGACTTCCTCGCCGGCCAGAAATCTGGTGTAGAGATCCGTCAAGACCGGTCGCCCCGTCTCGGGGTCGATGTGTGTGGCCCAGTTGACGTAGACGTAAGGATTGGCGGCAATGAGAGAGCAGTCGGTACGGTCGAGCACATAGAGAAATCCGTTCTTGTTGGCCTGGATCATCACGTTCCGCAGACTGCCGTCGATCTCCATGTCCGCCAAGACGTTCTCGTCGGTGCCGTCTACGTCATAGACATCGTTCGGCGTGTATTGGAAATAGCACGCGATTTCTCCCGTGGCCGGCCGCACGGCGATCACGCTCGACGTATACAAGCTATCCAACGCACCCCGTGGTCTCGGGTCGTAGGGCTCCGCGTTCCCTGTTCCCCAATAGACGAGGTCCAGCTCGGGGTCATAGGCGCCGGAGCGCCACGTGGGACCACCCCCAAACATCCAGGCATTGCTGTCCACGGGCCACGTCTCGGCGCCGGGCTCGCCAGGCGCTGGAATTGTGTGTCGCCGCCACAGTTTGTCTCCGGTATCCGGGTCCCAACCATCGAGGAATCCGCGTGTGGTCGACTCGCCACCGGACATCCCCGAGATCAAGACGCCGTTGGCCACGACCGGTGCACCCGTCGCATAGTAGCCCTCTGCGGCGTCCGCGAATTTCTGATTCCAGAGCTCTTCGCCAGTCTCCATATCGAGGGCCAGCACGTGATTGTCGACCGTGACGCGAAAAAGTTTGCCGTCATAGATGGTGGGCGCACCTCGGTTGAACCCCGAGCGTCGGGTTTCGGCCTCGAGCGTCACGGGCGTCCGCCAGATTTGTTGACCGGTGTCCACGTCGATGGCAAACGTCCACGATCCATTGATGACATACATGACGCCGTCATAGACGGTGGGCGCAGCAAGCTCGCCCTGGTTGTTCATGAGGCTGGTGCTCCAGATGGGCACGAGACGTCGGATGGTTGAGCGGTTGATCTCGTCGAGCGGACTGTAGCTCTTCCGGTCGTAGCCCATACTTTGGGTCAGCACGTTGTTCGTGTCGGCCGCGTCGTTGACGAGGTCCTCCGTCGTCTGAGCCAGTCCGAGGCTTGTCCCTAGCCCGAACACGATCACGAGTAGTCCTGCTCTTCTCATCGTCAGTCTCCCGTTGGATTTCAAACGCCGAGGAAGCTGTCGGGCGATGGTCCTCAGGGAGTGTAACGGGAGAATCGACGGTCGACGACAAAAGAACACGCCACGCGTTCCGTGCTGGCCGTGTGACTGGGTCATGCGCCCGGGTGGCGCGATCCGATTCCGAGCGAGGCGCGAACTTGCCCTCCGCTCCCGGGGAAACTGCTTCCCGTGCGGTTCGGGTTGCCCATGCTACCGTTGATGCGCCATGGCACTAACACGAATGATTGTCGTCATCGCGGTCTTCTCGCTCCTGCCGATGCCAACGACTGGACAAACATCGTCAGTCGACCAGTTCGCCCGGGTAACGGACGCGATGCTTCAGAACCCGGCGGCGAGCGACTGGCTGATGTGGCGACGGACGCTCGACGGCTGGGGGGTATAGCCCCTTGGAACAAGTGACCAGGGAAAATGTCCGGCAACTCCAGGTGGTGTGGTCGCGGGCTCTTGCCCCAGGTCGTCAAGAAGGGACCCCGTTGGCGTATGGCGGAGTGCTGTATATGCCCCAGGCAAGCGATGTCATCGAGGCGATCGACGCGGTCACCGGGGATCTCCGGTGGAGCCATCGTCGCGACCTCCCAGACGATGGCTACGACTTTGTTGGGGGCAATGCGCGCAACAACCGCAATATCGCCGTGTTTGATCAGTTCATCATCAACACGAGCGATGACAACTATGTGTTTGGGCTCGATGCCACCACCGGAGAGATTGTCTGGGAGACGCAGATGTTCGACTATCGCGTGAGTCCCGTGGGGCACAGCTCGCGGCCGATTATTGCCGATGGCAAGGTGGGAAGGACTGGGAAGCCGGGGCCTACAGTCCGTTGACGAACACGATGTATTTTCCGTTACGCAATATGTGTCAGCGGCTGCTGGCGACCACCTCGCCGGAGGCGTCTCACCGAATTTATGCCTTGGCGGTCCGGCACGAACTAGCGCCCGGCACGGAACACCTCGGCGCGGTGCACGCGATATCTGCCGAACCCGGGGCGACCACGTGGCTGCACGAACAGCGAGCCGCGCCCCTGTCTCTGGTAGCAACGGGTGGCGGGCTCGTATTTGGGGGCGATGCGAACGGCCGGTTTCGAGCGTTTGACGACATCACTGGCGACGTCTTGTGGGAGATCAACCGCGGCTCTCCAGTATCGGGCTTTCCCATCAGCTACGCGGTCGACGGACGTCAGTATGTGGCAGTGAGCACCGGCGGTGCCGCCACGACGCCGAGCTTTCTTCAGCTGACCCCCGAGCTCCGTCCGAGCAACGGGAACAATCTGTTCGTGTTTGCTCTGCCCGTGCAATGACGGCGTTTTCCGTTCTTGATCTGTCGCCCATCCCGGAAGGTGGAAACGCGGCGGGGGCCCTTCACCATACGTTGGAGCTGGCTCAGCACGCCGAGCGCTGGGGCTATCGTCGTATCTGGTTGGCTGAGCATCACAACATGCCGGGGATCGCGAGTGCGGCGACCGCGGTGGTCATCGGATTTGTCGCGAACGGGACCTCGACCATTCGGGTGGGGGCGGGGGGCATCATGTTGCCCAATCACTCGCCGCTGGTGATCGCAGAGCAGTTTGGTACTCTCGCGACGCTCTTCCCCGGGCGCATTGATCTGGGACTGGGTCGTGCCCCGGGCACAGATCAGAAAACAAGTCATGCGCTACGACGCACTCTGACGGGAGACGTGAATCAGTTTCCTCGTGATGTCGTCGAGCTGCAGCATTACTTTCAGGACGTCGTATCCGGGCAGCACGTGCGCGCGGTGCCGGGCGCGGGACTCGACGTCCCCTTGTGGATTCTTGGGTCGAGTCTGTTCGGTGCCCAGCTCGCGGCCACGCTGGGGCTGCCGTATGCGTTCGCATCGCACTTTGCTCCCGCGGCGCTGATGCCAGCGCTCGAAACCTATCGATCTCACTTCGCGCCCTCCGCGCAGCTAGCCGAGCCGTATGTCATGGTAGGGCTCAACGTCTTTGCGGCCGACACCTCGGCAGAGGCCGGACTTCTGCGCTCATCGGCAGAGCAGTCTATCCTCCGTCTGCGTCGCGGCCAGCCCGGTTTACTACCCCCACCGGTGGCCGGCTTCCGCGAGCGACTGTCAGAACCGGAACGTCACATGCTCGACCAAGTACAGGCGTGCTCGGTCGTTGGCGACCCTCGAACGGTCGAGACCGGAATAGAGGAGTTTGTCCGGCACACCGACGCGGACGAGGTCATCATCACGTCCCACATCTTCGATCATCACGCTCGCCTCCGCTCGTTTCGGCTGACAGCCGAAGTGTTGGGGCTGGTGCAGTCCTGAAACGGGTGCGTGTCGACCTACGCGGCCGTCATGCTCCCGCCGGCGACCGCCGCCAGTCCCGCCCCGCGTATAGCCCAACGGTGTCACCACCACATATCCGTGATGCTCGGCCAAGTCCAGAAATCCAGCGTAGTTCATCGACCAGTCGTATCGGCGTCCCGCTCCGTGGAGAGACACCATGACATGTGTGTCCTCTTTCTCAACTCGTCGTTCTGCTCAATTCGTTGTTCTGGCGATCGTCTCGCCAGGCAGCAACGATTCATAGACAAAACTGTGGACGGTCGTATCGACGCCTTTCTCCGGACCGAGGCGGACGACCACTCCAATCTGCGACTCGAGTTCGGACGGACGCCCCTTCATGATGTCGCGTTGCATCGAGGCTGTGCCGCCCGGGGGAAGACCCGCCAGGAACGCGATGGTCTTTTCGACGGCGTCGGCCGGCAAGTGGACCTCGTGGGCCGCGGCCAGCGCATGTACTTCCGACATCGCCTGATGTAACAGGGTACGCGTCTCGGTGGTGTCACAGAGGGCGTCGAGCGTCACCCGTGTCATCGCCCCGAGGCCGCCCCAGGGACCGATCATCAAGAGCTTTTGCCAGAGTGCGACGTGGATATCGTCGGGTATCTCCACGGTGATCCCAGCCTCCGCGAGTCCGTGCCGTACCCGCTCGACGCGCTCACTGGAAGAGCGGTCGAGCTCGCCCATCACGATGGTGGGTTCCAGACCCGCATGCGCGATTCGTCCGGGGCCAGCGATGGAGGACACAATGCGACAGAGACCGCCGAGTACCGGTGACGGACCAAGCGCGGAGACAAGGTCTCCGGCCGCCTCCACGCCATTCTGCAGGGGAACGACGACCGTGCCCGGACCGACCATTGACACCATCGCCGGTGCCACGTCCGACACCTGCCCGGCCTTGACGCCAAGCAGAATCAGATCGACAACACCGACGCCTGCCGCATCGTCCGTGGCAGTGCACGAATCGAGCGGAACGACGAAATCGCCCTTGGGACTCGAGACCTGCAGTCCGTCTCGACGCATGGCGTCGAGGTGGGCACCGCGGGCGATAAAGACAGTGTCGTGTCCGGCCTGCGCCAGCCGTCCCCCAAAGTATCCGCCCACACCGCCGACTCCGTAGATCGCGATTTTCACCGGTCCGCTCCCATGGGATATGTGTGTGGCGCCACGCTTTCAGATCGCTCGCACCGGCCGAGTCCCCGATCCCCGCTACGGGTGCAACGTGAGCTTTTGGACACGCCAGTTGAGAAGCTCGCCAACCCACAGCTCGTTTTCCGACACACATCCCAAGGCGTGTATCCACCCGAATTGACCGAGCTTTCGGCCGGTGGTGCCGAGATACCCGAGTAGCTCGCCTTCAAGCGACATCTTGTAGATCCGTCCCGGAAACATGTCCTGGCTATAGATGACCTGGTTGGGAGGCGGGGTGATACACAGTGTGTTTGGCCAGAGAGAGTTGTAGACGCCATCGTTTTCTTGCCCAAAGTCCGGGATGTTTGCGGTGTAATCCGGCGGTGGTGCGAGACCGAGTGTGATCTCACGGAGGAACTGGCCGTCGCTATCAAGAACTTGGATTCGGCTGTTCGAACGGTCGGCCACATAGACGTTGCCCTCCGCGTCGGCCGCAATCCCGTGCGGCAGTCGGAACTCTCCTGGCTCGGTGCCGCGTTGGCCCCACGAGTCGACCCAATGACCGTCTTTGTCGAACTTTGCGACACGCGAGTTCCGATAGCCATCGGCCACGTAGATGCTGCCATCTGGTCCGAACGCGACATCGGTCGGTTCGTTGAAGATCCCGGGCCGGGTCGGCAGGGCCGGCGCGCCGGGTTCGCTGGGCGGACTGCGGTGCAACGCCGCCACCGATTCTCGTCGGCGCCCAAGCACCAGGAGCACACGTCCTGCAGGACTCAACTTGACGACGAGATCCGATCCGTTGTCGACAATCCAGATGTTGTCGTCGGCATCGATGCGCACTGAATGCGCCCAGGCCATCGCATACAGCTCCTTGCCGATCTCTCGAATAAAGGCGCCGTCCGGACCGAACTCAAAGAGCTGCGCTGCCCTTGGCGCGAGCACATGCCCGGGAGACCCACTGCGTGTGAAGACAAAGATGTGGCCTGCCGAATTCAGGGCCACGCCCGCGACCTCGCCAAGATAGACATCCGGAGGCAGGGCGATCGGGTTCTCGGCATCAAACTTGATTTCAGGCGCCGTGGTCGACTGTTGGGCCGATATCCCGTGCTGCATGGGTCCGATACTCACACACATCACTAGCGCAAAAACTCGTCGATTCATACGGAGTCTCCCTTCAGAGACTCGTGTCGGACGGCAGCCAAAACGGCGTGAAGTGTTCGACACGAGCGACAAGAGGATACTCCCAGTTGTCTTCCTTCGCGCGTGTCTTGGTCGAGGGGCTCGAGGGCCGAGTGCTTCGGGGCCACTCGGTTCTTGAACTTGTGGACGCAGCGGTTCATGATGGGCGGGACTCGCACGACGGCACCGGCGTGCAAATCAAAGGAAGGTCAGATGAGCCATCGATATTTTGCGACGTTGTGCGTCGTCATCGCGGTCGTGACGCTGACGCCCCTCGGGGTGACCGCCCAAACCGAGATGCCGTCCGAAACGCCGAGGACGGCCTGGGGACAGCCAGACCTACACGGCATCTGGGACTTTCGCTCCATTACGCCGCTCCAACGGCCCGAAGAGCTGTCGGATACCGAGTTTCTGACAGAAGAAGAAGCGGCCAGCTTAGAGCAAGCAACGGTAGACCGAGAGGAGCAACTGTTGCTCCGTCCAGCGCGGCGCACGCAAGCAGGTCAGAGTGTCGACCGCGGAGAGGATGGTGCCCTCGGTGCCTACAACGATTTCTGGCTGGACCGCGGCACGACGACTATCGGGTCACGCCGCACGTCGCTGATCGTGGATCCCCCCAACGGCCGGATGCCCTCTCTGACGCCCCACGCCGAGCAGCGAGCCACCGCGCGGCGCGAGTATCGCCGCGACCATCCAGCAGATTCATGGGAGGACCGGGGTCTCAACGACCGATGCTTGTTTACGACCGGACTCCCGATTGTGCCCAGTGCGTATAACAACAACGTGCATCTATTTCAGACCCCCGACCATCTGGTGATGCTTATCGAGATGACCCACACCTTGCGCGTGGTTCCACTCGATGGGCGGCCCCATGGAACGTTACCCCAGTTCGTGGGGGAGTCCCGTGGTCATTGGGAGGGCGAGACCCTGGTCGTCGAGACGAGAAATTTTCATCATCTGACCAGCTTGCGCGGTTCGACGTCAAACGCCCGTCTCGTAGAACGGTTCACCCGCACGAGCTCCGGTGTCATCGACTACGAATTTACGATCGAAGACCCCGAGACCTGGACACGCCCCTGGACCGCCCAGGTCGAGCTTGTGAAGACCGACGAGCCCCTGTATGAGTACGCGTGTCATGAGGGGAACTACGCCATGGACGGCATTCTCGCGGGCGCCCGCGCCGACGAGCGAGCCGCGCGTGAGTCGGCAAAGTAGGCCGGCGGGATGAAGGGTTGTCATTGTGCAAATTTCTAAGGGTGCCGTAAGGGGCTGGCGGCCATCGCGTGTGGCGAGAGTGCGCCGTGCATGCGCAGCGCCGCTATACGGCGTTGCGCTGGTTGTCGTGTTGGTGTCGACGGGTCATGCCGGTCAGCTCCGGAGTGTCAACGACGGCGTCTATTCCGAGGTCCAGGCCGGCCGTGGACAAGGCGTCTACGAAACGGCATGCGCCAGTTGTCACGGTGCCGCGCTCGAAGGTCGCGTAGGACCGCCGCTGGTCGGCGACGACTTCCTCGGGGTTTGGGGCGCTCGCCCGCTGGTTGAGCTTGTCGACAAGATCCATACGACGATGCCACTCCAAGCGTCGGAGCCTCTATCGCGCATGGAGTCGCTTGAGCTGACTGCGTATCTGCTCCAGGCCGGTCAGTTTCCCTCCGGACAGGCCGAATTGGGCGAAGCCACGCTGACGGATGTCACGTTGCCTGAGGCGGAAGGTGTCGCGGCGCCCGCGAGCGGCGCAGTTGAGTTCTCGGCGCCAGCCGCCAATCTTGCGCAGTTGATGAGGGCGATCGCCTTCCCGAATTCAAACATCATTTTCAACGTCCAGATCAAAGACCCGGGAAATCAGCCAAAGGCGGAGCCAGGGGCCGCATCGTTTGACTATGTCGATTGGGGCACCTCGTTCTATTCCGGTTGGGAAGCCGTCGATCTCGCCGCGTTGGCGCTGGTTGACTCCGCTCGGCTTTTTCTCGTGCCAGGACGTCGCTGTGAGAACGGCCGACCGGTTCCGGTCGGTCGGGCCGACTGGCAGCAATACACGCAAGATCTCGAGGATGTAGGACGGGCCGCCTATCAGGCGTCGCAGTCTCGAAGTGTGGACGCGGTTATAGGGGTTGTCGATCGGCTTGACGAGGCCTGCGCCAACTGCCACAAGGTCTACCGCGACGGGAGTTCCGAGGGTGGTGGGACCGGTGCGGATCGATGTCGGTTGGACTGAGTGGAACCCGTTTCTTGTGTGATCGCCTTCTTAGGGAACGGACTTTTTGTGGGACGGGACATCCAGGAGGACACACCATGCGCAAATGGCTAGACCAGCGTTTCCGAACTTCGAGCCGCAGGTCTCGGCTCCTTCTGCCCGCTGTCATCGTTGCAAACGCAGTGATCCTGTCGACCCCGGGATCTGTGCTCGCGCAAGAGTGGACCGAGTTCGCGAATCTGGACGATCGCTTTACATGCAACTTTCCCGGTGAACCGGAGGTGATCGAGACCACCTGGACCTCGGAATATGGCGCCGACTTGCCGGCCCGTGTGTATCGTGCCCAGCGAGGTCCCAGCCAGTTTTCGGTGACGGTGGCCGACTATGCCCACGCGGAGAGAATTCTCGTAGAGAAAGCATCCGGGTGTCCCCCCGGTGCGGAGCGCTGTAGTGGCGGTGGCTCGACGGGTGAGGGATACTGGAGACATGACGTGGCTGGCGCCCTCATCTATGCGACCTGGACGTTCGTTCAACGGGACGCGACCGTGACCCATCTCGGGTTCAATTCCGTCGACCGCGTGGAGGGATATCAACTTCATCTCACCAATAACGGCGACCAGTCGCGGACATTCGCATCGATTTACATGCACGAAGACAAGCTCTACGTCATGGAAGGGACTGTTCCCGCCGGCTACCCGGACCCCGCGCTGTTTCAGCAATCTCTGGGGTGGCTCGACGAGAATGGGGTGTCGTTGCGGTATGAAGGTATGTATTCCAATGGATTTCCAGCGCCGCCCCGCGTTCAGCGAGGTCCCCAAGAAGAAGGCCAGGGCCGGATTGACGCGCCGTCGGCAGATACCACACCCACGGCCGAGCCGTCCCGCTGATCGCAGCCGCACGGGCGGTGTGTTTGTCTCGTTCCAGAAGGAGGGTGAGCATGCGTTTTAAACTGAGTCTCGCGACCATGTGTGCAATCTTGTTCGTGCTGCCAGTGGTAGCGCACCATTCGCACGGCAACTACTCCGATACGTTTACAGACGTCGAGGGTGTCGTGAGAGAGGTGCACTTTATCGTTCCGCATTCGTGGCTCTATGTCGAGGTGACGGATGACGAAGGCCAGCCACACATATGGGCCATGGAGGCGACCGGTCGCACCGGGTTGGAACGGGTTGGCGTTACGCGCGATTACGTCCAGCCCGGCGACACCGTCAAAGCGCGATGCCATCCGCTGCGAGACGGCTCGAACGGATGTCTGCTTGGTTTCTTGAAAGCCGCGGACGGGTCGATCAAGGACTGGGATGGTGGGAGCGCGCCGGCCCCCAGCGATTTCTAAGATGCCTGGCGCCACCGGCTGATCGCGTGCCTCTCACGTCAGGCATGACTCGCCCAGGGTGCCGGACTCCTCTGGGAACGTTCCCAGTTCCTGTCTTGTCTCGGTGCCGATACTCTATGAGTGCATGTGAAAGCACGCAGGCAACCGCGGACACGGATGCCCCAAGCGGTCGGGCGGTCGCCGGTACGGTGGCCGCTGCGTTCTTTGCCATACCGATGGTCGCGCTGTGGCGCGCGCGGTCAGAGTTTCAGCCAGTCGCGACAGACCACCTGTAGTTACTGTCCGCCCTCTCGCGAGACGTTGTAGCGACGAGCCTGTTCGACACGCGCGGCGTTCCCGATCAACTCGAGGCTTCGGTCACTGTCGAGTGAGAGATCCGCGATGTCTCCGAGTTGTCCTTCGCGCGTTTCTCCGAGAGTTTTCTAGTAACGCTCTTTTGCGGGCCGACGGCGGTCTAACCCTCGAAGCAGCGCGTGTCCGCCCGCACGATGCGGAACGGCTAGTTCGCAATCGTGTCGCCAGTATATGCGTACGTGCGGCAAAGTGATGCCGCCGCGCAATCACCCGAAAGCCTTTCACGGACGTCTCCGTTGATGTTTGCCAAGCAGGCGCTCTCGTTGGCGATGCACGGCAAACGAGGTGTGTATTCGCGCGACCTTCGGGTAAGGTCTGGGCCAAAGATGGATACCCCTCAACTCCAGGAGGCCGTGGACAAAGTCACCGCCGGTGTGCCGTTTCGCGACCTGCGACAGGCGGCGCACCGGTTGACGACCGCCTATCGGGCGATGCGTCACCTCGGGACCGGAGAGCTCTCACGGCTCGATGCGCTGGCGTATGCGGCCACACGAATGCCGGCGACCTGTGCCGCGGTTCGTTCCGTGCTCCGGGAGTTTGATGTGCGGTGTCCCGAGCTCGGGCTCGAGGTCTCGAGCGTGCTCGATCTTGGCGCCGGGTCCGGGACGGGAGTGTGGGCCGCCGGTCTTGAATGCTCCACGCTGCGCTACGTCACGTGTGTCGAGCGAGACCGCGAGATGGCGGAGCTCGGGCAGCGGCTATTCGAGCATGCGTCGTTCGTGTCAGCGGTCGAGGCGACCTGGTGTCTTGAGCCTTTGTTGGCCCAGACACGATACGTTAGTCACGACTTGGTGCTCGTCGCGTATGTGCTCGGCGAGTTGGACGATGGCGCACGAACCAGGGTCGTGGAGGCTGCGTGGGACGCGACCGATGTTGCATTTGTCGCGGTGCTCCCGGGTTCAACCGACGGATATCGCACGATGCTCGAGGTGCGAGAGCAGTTGCAGTCACTAGGGGCCCGGGTCGTGGCGCCGTGCCCTCACGATAGGCCTTGCCCGCTGTTCGACACGCCCGACGCCGATTGGTGCCACTTCGCCACCCGGGTGAGTCGTTCGAGCCTCCACCGCCGCTTGAAAGACGGCCGTCTGCCCTACGAGGACGAGAAGTTTACATATGTGGTGGGGACGCGCGACCAGGGCGCTCGGGCGCGCGGACGGGTGATTCGCCGCCCAGTGTTTGGCCCGCGCCAGGTCGTACTCACGGTCTGTGGGCACGATGGAATCGTTCGTGAACGCGTGCCGCGTAGCCGTCGGGAGGTGTATCGGCGGGCTCGCAAGATAGGATGGGGTGATCCCTGGCCCTCCGTCGAACCCGACACGTCCTCCTGAAGCTCGTTCGGCGTGGGCTCTCGTTCCGCGTTTGCCGATATCCTGGAGGTGTTGCCCGCGAATGACAGACGCTAAGTTCGTCCGGTGTCTGGCCCTCATCTTCTCGGGAATTGTTCTGGCCGCGTGGCCTGTCTGGGCGCAAACAGAGGCACCGGACGAGGACGAGGTCCCGGTGCTGGATTCGATTCCATATGAAGCGATCGCGCAGACGGCCACGACCGACCGGCCATCACTACGGATACGACCCCGCAAACTTCAGCTGCGACGTTCGGTCCGTGGATTCGGTCAGTTCGGGGTCATGCGTTTCGCATCGACCGATAGCTTTCGGGCGGTCACCGGGAGCTCCCGCGGCGTGATGCTCGGTGGGGGCGGCCAGGTGACCTTCAAGAACGGCCTCTTTGTGCAAGGGAGCTACGAGCGGTTCCACACCACCGGGCGACGGGTCCTGGTCTTTGAAAACCAGGTATTTGACCTCGGTATCGACAACGCCATCACGGTGATACCGATACAGCTGACGAGTGGGTATCGGTATGCATTTGGTAGACGAACCGTGGGGTATATGGGTGGCGGTCTCGGGTGGTATCGGATGAGCGAGAAAGATGAGTTTTCGACGCCGAGCGAAAACGGGATCGAGACCGCGTCGGGCTATCACGTGCTGGGTGGCGTCGAGTATCAGATGCGGCAGTGGTTGTGGCTGGGCGGAGAAGCGCAGTGGGCCACGACCACTGGTGCGCTTGGTGACGGAGGGGTCTCCCGCGTCTTCGACGAAACCGATCTCGGTGGGTTCACATTCCGCATGAAAGTCTCGGTGAGCAGGTGAGGCGGCCAACGCCGATATCGGTGCCGCGACCGACCCCGCCTATATGGCTCGCGACCGCGGCGCTTGCTGCTGTCGTGACTCTCGCGGTTTCCGGGCGGGCCGAAATGGTCTCGTCCTCCAGAGGAAACGGTCGGCGTGTCACGCCCGCCGAGACAACCGCCATAGACACCGGGCTTCGTGGACGCGGACTCGACCGCGCCGCGGAGCAGAGACGTGGCGGCGTCAGCGCGTCGCATCTTGCCAACCGCCCGTCGTCCGTCGCTCTCCGCTTTGTGCCCGGTGAGGTCATCGTCCGGTTCGCCGGTGGGAGTCGCGGCGACGCGTCGCGCAGCGCCGCATCGTTCACCGGTGCCGAAGGCGAGATGGCGTATCCGGAACGCGGCGACTTCGCCCTGATGAAATTGGCACCGGATGTCGACCCCGAGGCGGCTGCCCGCGAGCTGAACGCCAGGACCGATGTGGTCTACGCTCAACCGAACTATTTCCGACAGCCGCTCTTTGTCCCCGACGACCCCTTCTTCAACCTGCAGTGGAACTTGATGCAGATCGGGATGGAGCGTGCGTGGGATGTCAACCCCGGTAGCCGTGACACGGTCATCGTCGCGGTCATCGACAGCGGCCTGGCGTTTCAAGATGCGGATATCGATTTTACGGCCGACGCGTTCACGCTCGAGGGCGTGCAGTATCCCGCGCTCGGAGCCATCACGGTTCCGTTTGCCGCGTCCGAGGACTTGGGCGATGTAGATCGGGTGGTGGCGCCGTTCGATTTCGTCTGGGGTGACGAGAATCCGGTTGATATGGATGGGCACGGAACTCACGTCAGTGGCACCATTGGCCAGGCAACAAACAACAATACCGGCGTGGCCGGGGTCGCGTTCAACGTGCGGCTGATGCCGCTGAAGGTGCTGGCGGGTGAGTGGGACGTCGCGTTCGGGGCGGCGACGGTGTGTTGCGGCGCCGCGGATGCCGATGTGGCCGAGGCGATTCGCTACGCGGTCGACAACGGTGCCGATGTCATCAATCTGAGCCTCGGCGGACCAGACCCGTCGCCGGTGATTGACGAGGCCGTGGCGTTTGCGGTCAACCGTGGGGTGTTTGTGGCGTTGGCGGCGGGGAACTCGTTTCAAGACGGCAATCCGACGATGTGGCCGGCGGCGGCCGCCAAAGACATCGACGGCGCGATGGCCGTCGCGGCCGTCGACCGTGAACGTGGTCACGCACGATATTCGAGCACCGGCGACTATATCGAGATCGCGGCGCCGGGCGGGGACTCCCTACATGATCCATTCGACGGCGTCCTTCAACACACCTTGGACCCGGATTTTGCGTTGACGTTTCAGGAGCCTCTGTTCCGGTTCCGGGCGCCCCGTTTTGATGTGTTGGCCCTCTTGTTCTTCGAAGGCACCTCAATGGCGTCACCACATGTCGCCGGCGTCGCCGCGCTACTCAAGTCGCAGGGTGTCGGGTCTCCAGCCGCTATCGAAGCAGCGATCAAAAGCACGGCTGTCGACCTCGGCGAGACGGGCGACGACGAGGAGTTTGGAGCCGGGCTCGTGGACGCGGCCGCACTAGTGCGGGGACTCGGGCTCTCCCGGTGAGCGTGCGGACGTCGTCGCGTTCGGTTCTGGCTATTTCTCTAGTGTGGATGTCCGGTGTTCTGTCTGGCGTCGTCTCTGCGCAGGTCGGGGAAACCGTTGGGCCTCGTTTCGCAGGACGCTCGTCCACCGACGTTTCGGTCAGGCGTGCAGCTGGTGTTGGTCAGTGCCGTCGTTAGAGACCGTCGAGGGCGGCTCGCGTCTGGAGTGACCCAGGATGCGAAATCGTAGACGGGGGTGAGACACGCACCATCCGTGACTTCTGGGCGACGCAGGATGCCGCGATCAGTGTTGGTTTGCTGCTCGACGTCAGTGGCGGTATGGCAATCGGCAGCAAGATGGCCGATGCACGGTCTGGGGCCAATATGCTGCTCGGCGCCCTGCGCCGGGATATCGACGAAAGCACCGTGTTCACCTTTGACCGGCACTTTCGAGAGCTGTTGCCGGCGTCGACAGCGCGTAGACAGGTTGCACCCGCCGAGGACGCGTTGTCTCCGTTTGGAGCGACATCTCTCTATGACGCTATTGCGGAGGCGGCGCGCCGGATGGCACATCGCCCGGCAGTTCATCGCGCCGTGGTGGTGGTGTCTGACGGTGTGGACACTCGTAGGACATTGACGGCTCCCGAAGTGTCCGGTATCGCCAGCGCGATCGACGTGCCCATATATGTGTTGGCTGTGGTGTCACCGATTCGACCGGCGACCCGCTGCTGAACGAAAATCTTGGTCTAGAACGGGCCGAGGCGGTAAAGCGCTATCTCCACAATACGCATCAAATCCCACTTCATAGGATGAATACGATCAGCTACGGCGAAGACAATCCGATCGCGCCAAACGAGACGAGTGAAGGCCGAGCGCAAAACCGTCGCGTCGTGGTTCGAGTCCTCAGCTAGGGACCTACCAGGGTCAAAAAAGCCTGGCTTGTCATCCAAACACGTGGCCGGAACCCAGGTTCAGGGTTCTGGCCCGTCAGGGCATCGGCTTGGCATCTTGTTCCCTGCGGGGTTATAACGGGTCCATCGTGTCGAGACGAACCCGTATCCGCTGTGCGCTCTTGCCGGTTCTGGTCTTCATCATTGTGGGTGGCATGTGGTCAGGCACGCACGCTCAGTGGGGCTGGGGCGGCGTCGGAGAAGGAAATCTGCCACCTCGATTTCCTCCCGAGAACATGCCCGACCGGGACTTTGCATATTGCAAGGTGATGTATGACCGCGTGCGTTATGAACAACTCGGGATGGGCTGGTCGACGGACTATCCGTACGCGGGGATCAATTTGATGATCCGTTACTCAGAGCTGACCACAGGACGGGTGAGCTGGGACCGAGACGGAGAGCCCAATCACTGGGTCGTGCGGCTCAACGATGACGAACTTTTCAACTGCCCGTTTTTGATGGCCGCTGACGTGGGAACGATCGGCCTCACCACAGACGAGGTCCGTGGGCTACGCGACTATCTACTCAAAGGCGGGTTCCTCTGGGTTGACGATTTTTGGGGCAGCCGGGCATGGGCTCATTGGTCGAACGAAATTGGGAAGGTCCTGCCCCCCGCGCAATACCCTGCCGTCGATGTGCCGCTTGACCATCCGGTCTTTCGGATGCTCAGCCACGTGTCGTCGATCCCGCAGATTACCTCTATTCAATTCTGGCGCAGCGTTGGCGGCGTCACCACGTCGGAGCGCGGGCGCGATAGCGCCGAGGCTCATTTTCGGGCGATCTCGGACGAGCATGGCCGCTTTCTCGTGGTCATGACGCACAATACGGATGTCGCTGACGCGTGGGAGCGAGAAGCAGACGACCCGAGATTTTTTTCAAAGTTCTCGCCCGACGGTTATGGGCTGGGAATCAATGTCCTTCTGCACGCTATGACGCATTAGTGCGTGTTATTTACAAATCGTTGTTCGCAAGAAGCACCTCTACGGTAGAATTCACTCTCACTGGCCACCCCATCGACACATGCTGGAACGAGTTCTTTGCCTAGTTCGCAGACGTCATGAGAATCGCCTTCGCAACGAAGGTGGCCGGACGTTTCTGGTGTGTGAGTATTGCGGGCACCAGTCGGCCGGCTGGGAAACCGGCGCGCCGCCGGCCGCGCAAAGTCGGCCCGACTCCCTTCGCTTGCTGTTCGGAGACGGGGATGGCGCAGATTGGGTCGACAGCTCTGTGTTGACGCCTGGTACCGGGGTGGCCCCCGACTACCCAGAGTATCGAGACTCGTTCCGGCTGTTGTTCGACCGCTAGTCTGGTCCCCTGTCAAAAAAAGCCCGTAGAAAAAAATAGGGCAGGGGCCAGACCTACTAACCCCTGCCCTCGATCAAGATTCCGCTCGCGCGGCTAGTCGATCGCGAAACAGTAGAACTTGCCAGCCCCACCCGTGCCTTCGAGGTCGGCTTGGCCACAGCCCCGGCTTCCGTGAGCTGCGTTCCATGATGACGGAACCGCGCCCCCGCCTGTGCGGTCATGATGGCCAACCTGCGCGCTGCCTTCGCCGTTGCTGGTCCAGTTGCTGCACGTGTGGTCCGCGCCGTCGGTGAATGCTGTGCCGTCCAGCTGCGAGCCGGTGAGGATGTCGTGGCGGTTGGGATCATCGCCCCGGCCGTTGTTACGCTGCCCGTGCTCGTTCAACTGCGTGTCCTTGGTCAGCGCTGCGTTTGAGTAGTGCAGCTCGTCCACACTCCCGGCGATCTCGTCACCTTGATAGTTGTTCCAGGGGCCCGACCCGATTCGGTCGCGGGCGTTGACGGCCCCGTCGCCTTGCGTACTGAGGTAGGCGTGCCAGGTCTTGCCACCGGCGCCGGCTGCGGTTGCCAACATCTGGCAGTGAGCGTCGGCGCCGTCCAACCCTCCGAGGTTGGCGCCGTCGCCGTTGCCGCCGCTGGTCATGAAGAAGGTCATCTCGTTGTCTTGCGAGAGCACGGGGAGGGTGGCGAAAGCCGCCACGACGAGCGCGATGCCCAGGGTCCGGGCCTTTTTCAGAATCACCGCTGTGGTCATGTTCCGAGTTCTCCTTTTCAAAAAATGGGCTAGCAGACAGAAACTGTCCGATCGTGTGCGGCAGTTTACCTCACGACTTCCAGTATCACCACGTGACGATCGTCGCCTTCTCGTTCGGAGTCCCCAACAACGGCAAAGACGTAGTCGTGCGTGGCTGATACCGAACGCGCCGGGCGTTCCGTGGTAAACGAATTGACGACGCGGGGCGCGTCTGGTGTTGTCAGGTCAACGACCTGCACACCCGCCGACCCGTCCGCGACGTACGCCAGATTGCCGTGCAGCGACACGCCGAATGCGTCTCCGGGCGTGTCGAAATCGGCAGTCTTCCGTGGCGCCGTCGGGTCGCTCACATCGAACAGCTGGAGGTTCGCACCACCAATACCAGCGAGCACGGTCGTGCCGTCGCGTAGCTCGGTGACGCCGAGCGATGTGCGTGGCGCCGATGGCGCATGAAGCACGGCGATTGGCTCCGGGAGGCCATCCTGAGAGAGGTCAAAGATATAGAGCCCGGTGGGGGAGTCGGTCGCATAGGCAATGGAACCGGAAGTGACGACATCCCGGGCGTAACCGTCCAAGAAAAACGACCCGACCGATGTCGGCGTGGATTCGCTCGATACATCGATGAGGACAAACCCTTCCATGTGGTCGATCAATCCGACCCGATTCTCATACACATCGCCGATCTTTGTCTGTCCCAGACTCTTGTGGACACCGAGAATGTGAGGATTTGTCGGGTCCGAGATATCGGCGATGGCCAAGCCGTGGAAGTTTGCTCCAAGATAGACGCGATTGTTCGCGATCCGAAAGCCCCAAATCTCTTCCGGCAGGCTCAACGCACCCACTGCCGTCGGCGACGCCGGGTCGGAGATGTCGTATACGGTGAGGTCTGTGTGATGAGTCGTGTATGCGTATCCTCCGCGGACCTCGACGAGATCGATGGGGCCGTCAATGATACCGATCTGGGTGAGTGTGCTCGTCTCTTGGGCGGTGACCGGCTGCTGACTTGTTGCGACGAACCCACAGACGAACAACAGCCGGACGATCATATTTAGAATTTCCCTGGGTGCTCTTGGCGCGGTCATGACCGCCCTCCTTTGGTGATGCGATAAAGCTGCGATTGAGTGCGGATGATCACACTTCCACGGGCGACGGCCGGCGTGGCTAGCGTCATTTCATCGAGCGAGTTCGTGTGCAGAATATTGAATGTCGAGCCTGCCTCGACGACAAACGTGTCGCCGTCTTCACTGAGCAGAAAGATCTTACCGTTGTACGCCCACGGAGATGCCGTGAACCCGTTTCCTATCTCGAGTCTTTGTCGGCCGTAGATCTCTTCGCCAGTATGGGCATCGTGACAGACGAGGAACCCGCGGTCGAGCAGGGTGTAGTACGCGTCGCCGTAGACCAGCGCCGATGTGTTGTACGTGCCGAGCAGCGGATAGGACCAGGCGATGTATTCCGACGACTCCTTGGGACCCGGGAAACCGGTAGCCATCCCCGAGCGAATGCGGTCGGGTGGCCAGATCGAGATGTCCCCCGATGCGCCCGGGCGCACCACATACACCGGACGGAGACCACCGCCAGGATACCCAGAGCTCAGATAGAGCAGCCCGTGCTTGGAGAACGGCGTGGGGATTGTCAGCCCTGACATGCCATGGATTTCCCACAGCAGGCTGCCCGTGAGATCATAGGACCGGATACCGCCAGTTCCATTCGTGACAAGCTCGGTCCGTAGCTCATTTTCCCATACAAAGGGTGTCGCCCAGTTCTGACCACGTTCGTCCCGCGGGACTCGCCACACTTCTTCACCGGTGTCCTTGTCGATGGCGACCATAAATGAGTCGACGACGTTGTCGTTGACCACGTAGACATGGTCCCCGTAGACAACCGGTGACGCCGCGCTCCCAAACCGGCCGGTCGTTTCGTAGGCAGGTAACTCATGACGCCACACGGTCTCACCGCTCATGTTGACAGCCGTCACGAGCCCGATGGTTCCGAGATACACATAGACCCGTCGTCCGTCCGTGACCGGCGTCTCCGAGGCGAAACTGTTTTTGAGATGCCGCGAAATTGGCGGCGCCATTGCGTGAAGCTCGCTTTGCCACAGGACATCTCCCGTGCGGAAGTCGATGTCATAGAGGACCCACCGATGCTCGTTGCCTGATGCGGTCGACCCGTTGTCGTCGCCGGGGTCATACAAGCCTTTGACCGGGGCTGGTTCGTCGCCCGCACTGATCGCGGTCGTCACAAAGATGTGATTGTTCCAGACGACAGGCGAACTCCAACTCAGTCCCGGGATACCGATGTTCCACGCGACGTTTTCGGTGGTGCTCCACGTGTCGGGGAGTGACGGGTCGTCGGCGATCTCGCCGGCCGACGTCCCCCGGAAGCCGGGCCAGTGTTCCTGGGCTGCGGCCGGGGCGTCAATGCCAACGAGAACCGAGACGGTCAGGATGGTGCAGACGACGACTATGGTTGCGCGCATTGTGCGCTGATCAGTAGCCGCTGCCGGTGACGCTGTCAAGACCGGGCGACGTTCGACCACCCGTCACGACTGTTGACCCGTCACTTCGCGCGAGCGCGCGGGATGGACGGGATGGATAGGGGAGGCGAGCGATTAGCGGGCGGAGACGAGCCCGTAGTTGTGCGTGGCGACCCACGTGAGCGCGGCCGTTTCGGCGACGACCCAGATCCAGGCGGCCTTTGGGTGTCGTCTGTACAGTTCTATTCTCTCCCAGGTAGAGACCCTACCAGACCGGCCTTGGTCGCACTTATGGCCAGCGGGCTATTTTCCCAAATGCTCTATACGGGGTTCGCCTCGCGGGTACCAGGTTGCTGCAGCGCATAGAGTGTGGAGCCAAGATCCGCGGCGTGGGCCGTGACGCTGCCGGCAAGGAGCATTTTGAAAGCGGACGAGGGCTCCTCGGCAAACGCGGTGGAGGGAGCGACCAGAAGCGCCGCCGCTGCCAGTATGAGGAAGACAATCTTGAACGTCTGTTTCACGCACAGGCCTTTCTTCTCCCCGTGGCTCATCCGTCAGTGAGAATCTAGGGTCTCACGACGCAAGAGGTCTATTTATGACTAGAGAGAACTTGGTAGACCTATTGAAAACTTCAAAAACTGTGCCTCGGTGCCACGCTCACTTTCTTTAAGGTTTTTGTCGAAGGCATGTGCCCTCGGGGGTGAAGCGGAAGGCGTTCGTTGACTTAAGGTCGTATTTTTGGAGACTTACGGCGTCTGCTTCCGGCATGGCTCATGCCGCTGCCGTGCTGAGCGAGAGGCGTCTCGGCACCTGGACAAAACGACCGCGCGCAAGAGAGTAAAAGAGAACAGGAGTTGCGAGGGATATAATGGGACCCCGTATGGTCGAGCCCGTAGCGAAACCCCCGACTGCTGAATTTCAGTTAGATCCCGGGAGCGCCTCAAAGCGTCCCGACCAGCTGGTGTCCGTGTTGACGAGGACCCTTCGGCAGGAGTTTCCCGAGGTGTTCGAGCGCCTCGGCATTTCGCACGACGCGGAAACCGCTCTGGTCAGCATTCTTCATCTCGACGAACTTGAACCGGCAATTGCCACAGCAGTCACCAAACGAGCCCGCGCGGCCTACCACGACTTCGTGACCAGTCCCTGGTACTAGCTGCACCCCTTCGAGATGAGGTCAATCCTCGGGCCTGCACCGCCACGGCGCCGCGTTCCCTCGTCGCGCCTTGCTAGCCGGTGGTGCGCTCCCGGACTCACTATCAAGGCAAGACGGAGACACTACCCTAGTAGTCGTGCGCCACAGGACGTGAGGAATGCGATGAGGTTGTGGAGAAGGTCGGTCCTGCCGTGGGCGGTGTTCATGGGTCTCGTCGGCCTCGCGTCTCCCGCACTTGCGCAGGACGATGACGAACGTGAGAATCTGGCCGACCTGCGCGAGGTCAATGTTGTGGTCGAGAGCCTCGCTCCCGATGCTGAAGAAGCGGGTCTGGACAGGCGGGCGATCACTCGGGCCGTAGAGCAGCAGCTCGAGGCGCGCGGTGTCCCGTTGGGGAGCTCCCGAAGCGCGGGCGATCTGTATGTGAACATCGAGACCTTTCGCGGATCGACGGGGTTGTATGCCTACTGCGTCGAGGTGTCACTTCAGCAACTCGTGACCATCGAGGGCAATCAGCTCCGCACGCTTGCCGACGTATGGGAGCTTGGCAGCCTCGGCACCGTCGGCGCGGGAAATCTCCCGCAGGTGACAGGTATCGTGAGCGATATCGTCGACGCGTTTATCGACGACTACCTCGAAATGAATGAACCGCAGTGAAAAGCCCTGGCCGCTTGCGTTGTTGCAATGAGACGGCTGGACTGATAGCTTTCTTTGTGTTCGGGCATGCTCAGTCGGCGTCGGCGCGACCTGAATATCGCTGCCCGTTAAACGAATACGGCTGTGCGGTGAGGTGACGGGCGTCTGGTCCACCAGGCGCGCCATACCAAATACCTGGGATAGTGGAACCAGAGAACAATTGGACACACGAGTTACGCCGCGGCGTGGGAACGTATTCGCTTCACGCGCGGCCGCATATTGTTACCGACCGTCAAGGAGGTCGTCTCAATGACAGACCCGGAACAGATTGAAGCTCAGACTATTGCCCCGGCCGACGGGTTTTCGCGACGGACGTTCATAAAGGGTGTGATCGCCACCGGCGCGAGCGTGTCAGCGTCGAGCTATGTGTACAAGGACGGTGCGACGGTCCGGGCGCAGGCGCCGGGAGCGGTGGAGCGCCTGGTCACGCTCCGTGTCAACGGTCAGCAGCGTCGCGTTGATGTGGTGCCACAGGAAACCTTGGCCACCACCTTGCGCTACAAGCTGGGGCTCACCGGGACAAAAATCGGGTGCGACCGCTCAGAATGCGGGGCGTGCACAGTACTGGTCGACGGTGTGCCGCATTACTCCTGCTCGATGCTGACGCATCAGGTACGAGACCGCGAAGTTCAGACGATAGAGGGCTTGGAGGCCCCGGATGGAACATTGAGTCCGGTCCAGCAAGCGGTTATCGATGAACAGGGCTTCCAATGTGCGTTTTGCATGCCCGGGTTTGTGATGAATATGACGGCACTGGTCGAAGAGCAGCCAACTGCGACCCGCGCCGAGGCTGCCCAGCATCTGTCGGGCAACCTGTGTCGGTGTGCGGACTACAACAAGATTCTGAACGTTGCCGAGCGCGCGCTTGAGCTGTCCCGGAGGAGCTGACGTGGCCGATTACAAACTGATCGGGAAGGACTATACGACCCCGGATTTGATCGCGAAGGTGACCGGGCGTGCAAAGTATGCCGAAGACTTTCGAGCCGAAGGCATGCTCTTTACGAAACTGCTGCTCAGTCCGATGCCTCATGGACGCGTCCGGAATCTGGACACGAGCGCAGCGCTGGCGATGCCTGGGGTACAAGCGATTCTGACCGCAGATGAGCTCCCCGAGGTCGACGCGCCCGAGGAGCGGATGCTGACGAACGAGCCGCTCTATGAGGGCGAGCCGATTTTGGCGATAGCGGCCACGACAGAAGAGCAGGCGGCGAACGCTATCGAGCAGATACGGATCGACATCGAGCCGCTGCCCTTCGCGGTCGATCCGCTGGACAGCCTGCGCCCCGGAGGCTCCAATGCCCGGCTCGAGGGCAACACCATGGAAGGCCGGGATCTCAAAGACGTCAAATGGGACACGGTTGACTGGGACGAGCTCGACCGTGACGGGCGACTGCCCCTCGGCGGAGCCTACACCGACGAATGGGAGGTCGGCGATGTAGAGGCGGGTCTTGCCGCGGCCGACCTCGTTCTTGATGAAACCGTCTTTTTCCAATCGACCTCCCATCAGCCGCTCGAGTCCCGAACCGCGATGGCCTACTGGCAGAATGGCAAGTGCTATATGCACTGCTCGACTCAGAGCACTGCCCGTACGCACGGACCAGCCGCCCGGTGGCTCGAGGTGGCCCCGCAAGATGTGGTGTTGATTGCCGAGTATTGTGGCGGCGGGTTTGGAAGCAAGGCGAACGGCGCCATCATCAACGGTGTCCCTGGGCTACTTGCCCGCAAAGCGGGTAAGCCGGTCATGATGCGAATCAACCGGCAAGAGGAAAACTTTATCGGGCGGGCCCGACCGGGCAAGCAGGCCAGGGTCAGGATCGGTTTCCGCGCCGACGGACGGCTCACGGCGCTGGACATGTTCGTCGTGCAGGACGGTGGTCCGTATGGGCGGTCTGGCGACTACCTGTCCATGGGCGACATGGCGTCTCTCATGTATCAGCCGCCCAGCATTCGTGTCCGCGGGCTCAACGTCTATACCAATACACCTCCCCGGGGCGCCCAGCGAGGTCCGGGTGGCGTGCAAGCGGTGAGCGTGTTCGCGCCCCTGATGCAGAAGGCCGCGAACGAGCTGGGTATCGACGAGCTCGAGTTCATGAAGACAAATGCGCCGGCCGGTCAGGCCACGTTTGGGCGACCACGCCAGGGGCGTCAGGGCAACGTGTCAAGCGCATTCGTGCGAGAGGCCGTCGACCGCGGCGCCGCCAAGTTCGATTGGGCTGCAATGAAGGCTCGGAGCGGTCAGCGCAACGGCTCGAAAGTCACCGGAATAGGGGTGGCGCTGAGCGGATTCGCGGCCGGAACGTCCGGGCTCGATGGTCTCCTTGCGATCCGACCGGATGGTCGGGTCTACATCCACCAGGGGATCGGAAACCTGGGGACCGAATCGGTCTTCGATACCGCCCGCGCGGCTATGGAAGCGCTTCAGACCGATTGGGAGCAAGCCGAGGTCATTTGGGGCGACACGACGCGGCACTTGCCGTGGAGCTGTATCCAGGGTGGCAGCATGACGACTCATGCCCATACCCGCGCCAACTGGGCGGTGGGGCTTGACGCGAAACGCAAGCTGCAAGAGATTGCCGCGCTCGATTTGGGTGGAGACACTGACGACTACGAGGTTGCCGACGGTCGTGTCTTCCGGCGCGGCAACCGGTCGCAAGGAATGGGCTTTGCCCGCGCGGCTCAGCGCGCGATCGACCTTGGAGGCAAGTTCGCCGGTCACACGCTACCCGAAGACATCAACGAGATGACCAAGACCTCTGCTACCGCCTTGGCGGGACAGGGCTTGATTGGCGTGGCGAAAGACAATTTCGACACGGGTGGCCGGATCATGTCGTATGCGATTGGCTTTGCTGAAGTCGAAGTCGATACGGAGACTGGTGGCGTCAGCTTGAAGGACTACAAGGTGTCTTCCGACGCTGGCACGATCATTAACCCGCGCACCTTTGCCGCTCAGCTGCATGGCGGCGGAGTGCAGGGTTTTGGTACCGCGCTTGGTCAAAAGTGGATCTACGACCGTCGCTGGGGTTTGCACGTCTCGAAGCGGTTCTATTCCAACCGGCCTCCGTCAATCCTCGATGTTCCTCACGAACGGGAAATGGATTGGGTGGCCGCGAACGAGCCCGATCCATTCAACCCACTCGGCGCGAGAGGGATCGGCGAAGCTCCGCAGGGCGCCGGGACCGGTGCCGTCCAGTGTGCCATCGTCGATGCCCTTGGCAACATCCACTTCAATCGGACCCCGATCATGACCGACATGATCCTGGCAAAGCTCGAGGGCTTGCCCGAGGCGGTGTCTCGGCTGACAGCCCACGCTTAAATACCCGAGTAGGAGACAAAATCAATGGCGGTGATACGCGATAACATGCCGGCGTTCCAGCTCCTCCAGCCGACGAGTGTCGATGACGCGCTGGGGATGCTCCGTCAACACGGGGCGAGTGCGTGGGTGCTGGCTGGTGGGTTGGACACGTGGGACTGGTTGAAGGACCGGGTGAAACGACCGTCGGTCGTGGTCGACCTTGGTCGTATCGACGCGCTGCGCGAGATACGCACATCGGCGTCCGGCCTCGAAATCGGCGCGATGGCGACGCTGAGCGAAATTGCCGGGCACGAGACCGTGCGGGATCAGTATGGTCTACTCGCCGAGGCGGCCGGCATCGTCGCCTCTCCGCAGATCCGGAATCAGGGCACCCTTGGTGGCAACGTCAGCCAAGACACGCGGTGCTGGTATTACCGGGATGGTTGGAACTGCTACCGCGCCGGCGGTAACATTTGCTACGCGGATACGCCGACGGCGATGAATCGAGAGCATTGCATCACCGGCGCGAGTCGGTGTGTCGCGGTAAATCCATCCGATACCGCGCCGGCCCTGATCGCCTTGGATGCCGAAATGGTGATCGTTAGCTCGACTGGCGAACGGGTGGTACCGGCCGCGGAGTTCTTCGTAGGCCCCGAAGTCGATATCGAGCGCATGACCGTGCTGGAGCCGGGCGACCTTTTGACGATGGTGCGGATTCCGTCGACCTGGGCGGGTGCCGAGTTCTACTTTGAGAAGAGTCGCGACCGCGCAGTCTGGGATTTTGCGCTCGGCAGCGTTGCGGCGGCGCTCAAGGTCACGAACGGTGTCATCGAAGACCTCAGAGTTGTTGCGAACGGTATTGCCCCGACTCCGGTCCGGCTCACCGAGGTCGAAGACAGTGTGCGAGGCCAGGCAGCGACGACGGAGACGGCGGCACGGGCCGGGCAAGTGGCGATTCAAGGGGTGACACCTTTGGCGCATAACGGCTACAAAGTACCGTTGCTTCGCAACCTGGTCATACGCTCGATACGCGGCACTGCCGCGTAAGCGACACGTCGTGGGGTAGGGTGAGCGTACCGCCGCGTCGCGAAGCAATGCCTGGGCAGCGCGGACGTCTTGCATCGCACCCGGAGCGATGACAGGCGTCTGTCTCGCCCGGACCGCCGCGGTGAGCCCAACCGACACGGCGCCAAAGCAACGACAAGGCGCCAAAGTAAAACAATAGTTGACGGTGCGGGCAAGGCGCCCGAGCCGTCGGGCTGGCCTGTTTGGAATCGACCCTCTATGCCTTCTTTTGATGTCGTGTCCCAAGTCGACCAACAAGAAGTCGTCAACGCGGTGAACCAGGCCAATCGCGAGGTCGAAACACGTTTCGACTTCAAGGGGACGAACGCCAAGTTCGATCTCGACGACACGCACATTACGATGCGGGCCCCGGACAATTTTCAACTCGACCAGATGTATGACGTGCTCACGCGCAAGCTCGCCGGTCGGAAGATCAATGTCGGGTGTTTGGAGCGCGAGTCGATACAGAAGAACGTCAGCGATGCCTGGCAAGTTGTAACGGTTCGTCGCGGTATCGAGACCGAGCTCGCCCGCACCATCGTGAAGATGGTCAAACAGACGAAGCTCAAAGTACAGGTGGCCGTGCAGGGCGACCAGCTTCGGCTAACCGGGAAGAAGCGCGACCTCTTGCAAGAGGTCATCGCGTTACTCAGGGAAGCCGAGTTGTCGCTCCCGCTTCAGTTTGTCAATTTTCGTGACTGATGGCGTGGTTGACAGACATTCGCACTGTCGTTGGCCGCGCTTTCGATCAATAATGAGTGGGCTTGTGGAGGGTTGTGAATGCGCGTGAGTATCCTGTTATCCGCTGTGTGTTTGGCTGTCACCGGAATGTTCGTGGGCGGTTTCGCCGTTCAGGCCAACCAGGATCCGGAGCTTCCGGAAGTCCAGGTCTACAAATCTCCGACGTGAGGCTGCTGCGGTGCGTGGGTCGCGCACCTCGAAGAGCAAGGGTTTACGGTCAAAACCACCGATGTCGCTGACATAACGGGTGTAAAGCGAACACTTGAGGTTCCGCCCATGATGTCGTCCTGCCACACCGCGGTGGTCGGTGGCTATGTGGTCGAAGGCCACGTGCCGGCGGACGATATCAAGCGTCTGCTTGCCGAACGTCCCGACATTGCGGGCATCTCGGTGCCGGGCATGCCGGTTGGGTCACCCGGGATGGAAGGACCAAACCCGCAGCCGTTCGACGTTATCGCCTTTGAAGAAGGTGGGAAGGCCTCCCGCTTCTCTTCGCACGCTCCGTGATATTCCTTGTCCCGGCGGACAGGCGGTCGCGGTAAGAACCCACCCTCGAAGATCCCCCGGCGTGAAGCCCGTGGTGTCCGGGGGGACGCCTATGGCGGAGCCACTTCGATTCGGACGCTATACAGTGATTCGCGTGCTCGGGAGAGGGCGCCTGGGTGTCGTCTATCATGCGGCGGACTCGGAGAAATCGCGAGACGTCGCGCTCAAGGTCATCAAAGCACCACCGACGTCGACGCAATCAGACGTCAGCCACCTTCAGCAGTGTCTGGACCGTGATTTTCGCGCGGCCGGACTGCTGTCGCACCCGAATATCGCTGAGGTCTACGGTGTCGGTCAGCAACTGGACAACGTCTATGTCGCAATGGAGCTGGTGGCCGGCGAAAGCCTCGAACATGAATTCGGAGCGGGGGTCGAGCTGGCGCTCGCGCAAATCGCTCAACTCGCCCAAGAGGTCGGTTCGGCGCTTACCTACGCCCACGCTCAGGGGGAAGTGCATCGCGACGTCACCCCTGGCAACATCTTGGTCTCGGACGACGGACGCTTCAGACTCACCGACTTTGGGGTCGCGGCGTTCTACGAGCGAACGCTTGGACGCGGGCGGTCCGCGCTTGGGCATCCGGCCTTTACCGCACCGGAGCTGATCAGCGGCGCGCCCGCGACGCCGGCCTCGGATCAATTCTCAATGGGGGCCGTCGTCTACCGAGCACTCACCGGGGACCGACCGTTTGCCGGCGAGCGCACCGCCACGGTCTTGTATCAGGTGACCCAGCTCGACCCGCCGCCGCCCTCATCCCTCGAGCCGCGTGTTCCGGAGGCGGTCAGCCTGGCGGTGATGCGGTCTCTCGATAAAGATCCGACCCAGCGATACCCTGGATGTCAAGATTTTGCCGCGGCGGTGATGGCCGGTTTGTCGGAAGATCGCGGCGGAACCGATACAGCGCCGGCGACCCATGACTCGGCGACATGGGCATGGCCGATACCAGTCGCTACGGCCCCAGTAGAAAGCGTCGCCCTAATACAGGCTCCCACAGGGGGAGTGGAAGGGGAGCCAGTCGCCCAGCCATCTGCCGTCGATTGGCAGGATACCGCGTTGCACGATGCCGAGTTGCTCGATGGCTCGGTGCAGGATGACGCGTTGCATCATGCCGCCGGGTTGGAGTCGCTCCCGCCTCCGGCCCCGGTGTCGCCGCCCATCGCTCCGCCTCTGCCAGCGAGGCGGCGGCAGACCCGGGTCCTCGCCGGGCTCGCCGCCGTGTTCGCGGTGGCTCTCGGGGCTGTCATGTTTTGGCTGAATCTGTTTGGCGTGTTCGGTCCGCCCTGGGTCGAAGCTGTAGTGGCCGTGGACTCGGAGCCACCGGGTCAAGACTTGGCGGTGTGGCTCGCGGGCCGGCCGCTCGGGGTGACGACGCCCACCGAGGTTCCGGTTGAAGGAGAGGAAGGCGTTGCTCTCCGTCTCGATCTCGTGCGTGAGGACGCGGTAGTGGCCTCGACCGTGCTGGTGCTCGGTGCAGGCCTGTCGCCCCGCTGGGTTCCGGAGGTTGCGGTACCGATCCTGCCCATACGATACGAGATTGTGAGTCAGCCGGTCGGTGCGAGGGTGCGACTCGACGGCCAGTCCATCGCCCGCCCCACGCCTGTTGACGTCGATTTGTTTCCTGGGCAGGCGTATCACATCGAGGTCGCACTGGACGGACACGAGACGTTGATCCGGACGGTCGACCCCGCCCTCCTCGATACGGAGGACAGCTCGCTGATGTTTGCGCTGGCCCGGATTATTGCACCGGCCCGGGTTGAGGCATCCGCGGATGTTCCCCTGATCGTTGTTGCTACCTTGGCTGATGACGGGACGGAACATAGAGCCGAGGGTCAGTCGGCGAGCTTGGAGCTTCCGCCCGGTGAGTATTCGGTGGTGGTCACCGCACCGGAAATCTTCTTTTCTGGTGCGACGGATGTCACGCTAGATGAGGGCCAAGGGGTTCGCTTGCCTGACTTGCCGGTGGCGGTTCGGATACTCGTGTTCGACGTGCCGGGCAACGCCACAATACAGATCGATGATTTCGAGCCCTTTCCGTCGGGGGGACCACGTCTTGTCGCGGTTGGTCAGCATCGTTTTACGTTCGAGTGGCCATCAGGCGCTCGTCTAGAACGAACCGTTCAGGTCGAAAACGACGATCAGGAAGTGTCGGCCCGCGAGCCATCCTCGTGAGCTGGTCAACTAGTTGACTCGAGTGACCATGGACGCGAAGCGAGCAATTTGTTCCGTGCTGCTCATCGGCCTCGTGTGGCCAGGTGTGTCCAGCGCGCAGGATGGGGCGGCCCGCCGCCGCTTTGCGCAAGCGGCGGAACTGGCGAGTCGCGGTGAAGCCACGGCGTCGGTGGATGTCTATAAGGACCTGGTGCGGCAGTATCCGGAGGACGACCTGGTCCCGCTCGCGCTTCTGCGGGTCGCAGAGGGACGGTGGGCGATGGGTGACGCCGCAGGGGCTCGGGCCGTGACCGCGCAACTCCGGGAACTGCATCCCGCGGCGCCCGCAACGGCGGGTGCGTATGTGCTCGAAGGTCAGATGCAGCTGGCGATGGCCATCACGCTGAACGACCTGCGCGATGTCTGGGTGACGCTTGGACATGTTCGGAGCGCCTTTGACCCGCTCGTCTATCCTGACCCGGCGTGGCGCCGGCACGCCGGGCTCCTCCGGGGCCGCGTCGCGGTTCTCCTCGATGAACTCGATCTGGCGGCAGCCGAGCTTCTTACGGTTCTGGAGGAGGACTCTGTCGCCCACGGTCGGAGCCACATCCTTGAGGCTCGCGTGGAGCTCGCGCAGGTATTCTTGGCTCAGGGGCAGTTCCGAGAAGGGGCCGAGATCCTACAACGGGTGATCGAGGACGGGGATACGACGCCGGCACCCAGCAACACAACACGGCGGACCGTGGACCTCGCCCGGCGGCGCCTGAGCCTCCTGCAACGTATCGTCTTCCGTCCCCTGGCCGGCCAGTCGGCATGGACGTCGGTTCGATCGCTCGTCGTACCCGGCGGCGGTCTCCGGGCGCCAAATGGAGTGGCGGTCTCAGACGACGGGCACTTGGTGGTCGCCGATGAAAGAGCCGACCTAGCGCTTGTTTTTGACCCGGGCGGCGCCCTGATTGCCACCAGTGTGGTGGAGAATCCCAGGCTGCCGTGGTGGGGGACCGACGGACAGGCCTATGTGCTCGACCGACGACTCGTCAAGCGACCGCTGAGCGAACCGGACCCGGTGACCTTCGCGATGCCGGAGGGCGTCGAGCTGCGACCGATGAACGACCTCAGGGCCGGGGCCCAGGGCCCGTTGGGAGAGTGGGTACTGCTTGACGTTGATCTCCGACGCGTCGTCCGATTTGACCGGTATCGACGGTATCAGTCGACGGTGGTCTTCAGACGGCTCGCGGAGGAAATCACTGACGTGGCTGTCGATCTACGAGGACGGATTTGGTTGCTCGACCGGGACGAGGACCGCGTGCTGCGCGCCGGTCTCGACGGCAACCCCGACACGGTTTTCGCGACGGGCGAATGGCGACGCCCAGAGGCCGTCGCGGTCGATGCCCTGGGGGGAGCATACGTGCTCGACCGCGACGCAAAAACCGTGTCGGTGTTCGGACCAGACGGTGCCTTGAAGCTGTTGGTCGGACCGGTACTTCCGGACGGCACGGAACTGAGAAGTCCACGCGATGTCGCGGTTGACGGAGCCGGGCGTCTCTATCTCGCGGACCGGGGGCGGAATGCGGTGTTCATTCTCGAGTAATGATGAGATGTGTATGATGCGCGCCGGTCGCTGGCTGTCACTCGTCGTCGCTGCGCTGGTTGGGGTTGAAAGCTCGGTCATTACGCAAGAGAACGACGATGTCGCGCTGCCCGTGCTCGAGGCGCTCGACGAGGGACGAGTGCTGTTCGAGAACCTGGAGCAAACCGCGGCCATTGAGCGCTTTAGCGAGGCTATCGACACCTTGCGTCCGGTGGCCGAGACCGGGCGGTTGTCGGACGCCCAGCGGCGCGTCTTGCTTGACGGCGTATCGTTTCGAGCGCGGGCCGCGTTCAACATCGGGCGGAGTGAGACTGTGGTCGCCGACCTCGATTTTGCGATTCGACTAGAGCCGCGCTTTGCGTGTCGCGATCGATTGGTCTCCCCGGTCCTCATTCAACAGTGCGAGGAGCTCTACGCCAATCTCGTTGGCGCGCTCGACGTGCAGGTGCGTACGGTTGAGGCGGAAGTGCGGATCGATGGACTTGTCGTCGACCCCAGCGACGGGCCGTTTCTGGTGCTGGCGGGACCGCATCTAGTTGACGCGAATCGACCCGGCTATCAGGGGGTGAGCGAATCGGTCGACGTGACGGCGGGTGGCTCGACTCCGACGCAGTATGAGATCGAGCTCACCCGCGTGAGCTCCGTGCTGCAGGTCGTCACTCGGCCGTCGGGCGTCACCATCTATGTAGACACCGTCCCCTACGGCCCAACCGAGGATTCGCTGCAGATCGACGGGCTCGGCGATACCTGGCCAGTCACCATCGATGGGCATCCCCGTCAAGAGTTCTCGACTGAGCTGGTCGTGCCAAACTTGCCCCCCGGTCCGGTGACGATGGTGGTGACCAAAGACGGGTATCGCGCGATCCGCACGGAGCTGGACTTGGACACACCGGATGACTACCCAATGCATTTCTCGCTCGAACTGGCGGAGGGAGCCGTTGTGTTCGGTGGAGACGGCGTGCCTGATGGCGCGCTGGTCGAAGTGCAGCGTCGAGGCGAGGAGACGTCGCGGAGTGTGGCCGTCGACACAGGCCAATTGGTGCTACCGATCGGAGTCTATGCGGTCTCCGTGTCGCATCCGGCGGCCGGATTCTTCGAAGGTACCGCGACGATCACTGATCGTGAGGAATATCACGTCCAGATTCGACTGCGTCCGACGTTCGTCGCGCTGGGGTTCTTGGGAGAGGATGCCGCAGGCGGTCGCATGCTCCTTCGTGCGTTGGAAGAGGTGTTTGACGACCTCGACGGATGGACCTTTCAGAACCGGATAGCCGCGGGGGTATCGGTCATCGAGCGGGCGGCAGCCGAGGCCGGGCTGACCGCTGACGCACTGCGTGAAGAGATCCTCGCCGTGACGCCGCGGACCGAGCCAGTCGATTGGACGCGTGCGCAGGCCGTGGCGGATAGCGTCGTGCACGGTTCGGTCTATGCACTGGCCGTTTTGGACCGTGACCACGAAGGGCGATTCGCCGATCTTTGGCTGTGGCGTGGGGCACCGGCCCCGGCGGTGCCCGCGCGCGTGCGGGTGTCGCTCGGTGCCGGTGAGGGCAACACAAGCGCGGCCGGAGTCGATTCCGTGGTGAGCGCGGTGTTTGGCGAGGTCTCTGTGAGTCGCGCGTGGCTTGGCGCTTTGTTGATCGACTCCGAGAGCGAGGGTCGGCCGTTTGTCGCGGACGTGACCGTGGATGGGCCGGCGCACGCGGCCGGCCTTGCCGTTGGTGATGTCCTCGTGGCGGTCAATGACATCAGTGTGAGCCGGGCCGGCGACCTGAGGGCCCGGCTCGAACGTCTGCCGCCAGGTGGTCGCGTACGAATCATCTTCGAACGGGCTGGGGTCGCTCACGAGACGGTGATGATTCTCGCCGTCGGCCCCGTCATTGCCGGTCTGAACGAGCCAGGCATCGCTTACCCAGTGCTCGCGATGTCGCTGAGGGCGGCCCGCGAGCATCAGTCGTCCGAGGAGGATTCGCAGCCTCCCTGGGTATGGGAACTGAATGACATCGCGACGACATTGGCCGCCGGTGATATCGGCCGCGCGCTCGAACGGCTGAGACCGCTCGAGCAAGTCGTGCCGAACACGCTCGGAGTGGGCAAAGGGGCGCTCTGGTATTGGCTGGGACTTGCCTATCGAGCCGCGGGTCCAGAGTTCATCGAACCCGCGCGATACAGTTTTCACCAGGCCACGCTGGACCCGAATGCGCGATTGGGACACAACGACGGTCCCTGGGTCGCCCCACGGGCGCGCGCGCGCCTGGCGCAACTTGACCGCGACATTCTTGGTACAGTGCGCTGAGCACACAGAGTGAAGAATGAGCCAGGAGGCACAATGTCTTCGACACGAAGAGCTTTCTTGAAAAGGGCAGTGGTGATGGGTGGCGTTACCCTTGGTGCTCGCGGGGTTTCCGCGTGGCCCGGGATTGGGCCTGGCGCGGGAGGCGGCGGCCGTGCAGCCGTCCCCGGGAGACGCGTCGGCCAGTCGTCCGACCGGACGCCGCCTACCGAGGCCGAAGTTCGTTCTTGGTATACCGATCGACGGAACTGGGGGCGATGGGGCGACACTGACGAGCTGGGGGCGATGAATCTCGTCACCAACGAGAAACGCAGGGAAGCGGCCAGGCTGGTTCAGACCGGGCATCGCGTTTCGATGAGCCGGGTGTTCGAGCCGTCCCAGCACTTTGTCCGGACAAACCCCACTCGTGCCTCAAAAGGGGCGTCAGGGTCGGTCGTGGACTATCTCGGATTCATCTATCACGGTCAGAGCATCACGCATGTCGATGCGCTGTGTCACATGTGGGACGCTGATGGCATGTGGCAGGGTCGGGACCCTGCGCAAGACATCACAACCAGCGGTGCGCAGTTTGGCGCGATTACGGCGTGGAGCGATGGCATTATTACCCGCGGCGTCCTTATCGACGTCCCGCGTTTTCGGGGCGAGCCGTTTGTTCGAGTGGGTGAGCCGGTCGAGGGCTGGGAGCTCGAAGAAGCCGCCCAGGCCCAAGGCGTCGAGCTGGCGCCAGGCGATGCGCTCTTGGTGTACAGCGGTCGCGAGGCGTATCAGCGCGCCGGAAACTCTTATGCCGGTGGCGATCGACCCGGCTTGGGTGTTTCGTGCGTCAAATTCATCCGCGATCATGACGTCTCGCTACTGGGGTGGGACATGATGGACGCCCGCCCAGACCCCTACGGTCTGGCGTGGCCGGTGCATGGCGTGTTGTTCAATTACGGCGTGGCACTGCTCGACAATGCGTTGCTCGAGCCGTTAGCCGACGCGTGCGCCGACGCTGGACGCTATGCGTTCATGTTCATGGCGCTTCCGCTCCGGGTGGCCAATGGGACCGGGAGTCCCGCCAATCCGATTGCGCTGTTCTAAGAAGGTAGTGTCTCCGTCGTCTCTTTTTTGCAGGAGTGTGTTGATGAAGACCTTACTGGTGGCGTTGGCTTGTGCGGTGTCCGTGTTGGGGGTCGCACTGTTGCCGGCACCCGTGTCGGCCCAAGATGTGACAATCAGCGATTGGCAGGGCCGCGAGGCCAAACTGACCGAACGCACGGTCGATTCTGATGGCGTGTCGGTGGTCTACTACACGGCGGGTGAGGGCCCATTGGTCGTGTTCGTGCACAGCATCACCGGACCGTGGTTTGACTGGCGAAACCAAATCCCAGCACTCGCGGAGCACTATCAAGTGGCGGCGATGTCCACCCGAGGGACGGACAAGAGCGATAGGCCCGAGGGTGTCGAACACTACACGATGGCAAAGATTTCGAGTGACATCGATGCCATCATCCTGGACCTCGGCCAAGAGAAAGCTATCCTCGTCGGGCAAGACAGCGGCGGATTTTACGCCTGGAATTTTGCGATGACCCATCCAGAGCGTACCGACCGGCTCATCGCGATCGGCTCCATTCATCCAGCCGGTCTCTTGCGCGAGCTGGCGCGCAGCGAAGAGCAGCAACAAGCCAGCATGTTCCAGCGCGGGATGCAGGAAAACCCTGAGGCTGGGGCGACCTTTGGAGAACGCGTCCGCAGCCGCCCCGCTCGCCCGGGCGACAGCCCCGAGCTGACCCAGATGCGCGCCGACGCGTATGAGCGTCTGTATGCCGAGTCGATCGTCAACTTCTATAAAGCCAACTGGCCCCGCCCGCCCTTTTCGGAGGAAACCGAAGGATTTGGCTTCCGTCTCGGAACGTTTCCTCCAGTGACCGCGCCCACGCTCGTGATTTACGGCGAGAACGACGGTGCGTTCCTGCCGAGTACGCTCAATGACATTTGGTCGTATATCGACAACAAGGTAACTGTGGAAGTGTTGCCCGGCGTCGGTCACGGTCCGCACACGGAAGTCCCAGAGATTGTGACCCCCCGCATTCTCGCGTGGCTCGCGGAGTGACACGTGAGCCGTGATCTCCCCTGGGCGACACTCGTCATCGTCCGACACGGTCAAAGCGTCTGGAATAAAGAGAACATCTTTACGGGGTGGGTGGACGTCGATCTCTCGGACAAGGGTGTTCAGGAAGCGCGGACCGCTGGTGAGCGGTTACGAGAGATGGGATTTGTGCCCCGCATCGCGTTCTCGTCAGTCCTCACTCGTGCAATTCGCACGTTGTGGCTCATGCTCGAAGAAGCCGATCTGGTCTGGGTGCCGGTCGAAAAGTCGTGGCGTCTCAATGAGCGGCACTATGGCGAGCTACAGGGAAAGAACAAGGCGGAAACCGCCGAAAGGTTTGGCGCCGACCAGGTACACTTGTGGCGGCGGAGCTATACGATAGCTCCGCCGCTCCTCGCGGTCAGTAGCGACATGAATCCTGCCCGTGATGTGCGCTACGAGGCCATCGACATCGAACCCGACGTGCTCCCGCTCGGCGAGAGTCTTCAGGACACTGAGGCGCGGTTGCTGCCGTACTGGGAGAGCACGATCGCTCGGCAAATACGACAGGGGAAGAACGTCCTGGTGGCAGCCCATGGCAACTCGCTGAGGGCGCTCATCAAGCATCTCGAACAGGTCAGCGACGACGACATTACGAGCGTCGAGATTCCGACGGGGCAGCCAAGAGTCTACGAGTTCGACCCGTCGCTACGCGTAACACGGTGTTACTTCCACGACGACGCTTCGTAGCGGCTCTTGCTGGCTCACGACCGTCGACTCTGCCCGATCGCAACCCCCACCCACGCAGCCGTTAGGCAGCCAAAACCCCGAAAGGCGGGGCTAGTCCGTGGACAGCCCCTGGGGCCATAGCGGCTAGGGGGCCGGCGTCCTCTCTGTCAGCGCGAATTTTTGCGCGCGGCGGCCCCGCTGGGCCTCTGCCGTATAGATGTTGCCGTGGCCATCCGTCGCGATGTGGTGGAGTGCTCGAAACTGGCCAGGCTGTTCCCCTTCACTGCCAAACGAATCGAGGACCGTCAACGTCTCCCGGTCGACGATATGGATGAGCGCGTTGCCCTGGTCCGCAATGTAGAGCAACCGTTGCTCCGCGTCCGGTGAAAATGCGATGCCGGCGACGGTGAGGGCGCTGGCCGCGTTCTCGTTAACAAATGCTTGCGTACGATAGGCCCCATCGTTTGTAAAGACTTGGACCCGACTGTTGTTCCGGTCCGCGACATAGACGAAACCGTCATTCGAGACTTCGATGCCATGGACAATCCCGAATTGCGGCGAACCTTGCCAGCCGTTGGGCGCCGTGGCTCCCTCCTCCGGGGGCGAATCGAGGGGTTCGCTCCCGAATGCTCCCCATAAACGTTTGAACTCTCCCGTTTCTGCGTCGAGCACGATCACACGACGGTTTCCGTATCCGTCCGCCACGTAGACTTCGTTGGTGGCTGACCGGACGAACGATTCCGCCGGTCGGTTCAGGTTCAACGTATCGGCGTTGCCGGTACTTTGCCCTCGACGCCCCACCTGGAGAAGCAGCTCGCCTTCGGCGTCGAACTTCAAGAGCATGTCATCCGCCTCGGGTGCCCCGCTGTTCCCGCCAACCCAGACATTTCCATTCCCGTCCACATGAATGCCGTGCTCATTTGACGGCCACTCGTAGTCATCCGAGGGGCCACCCCAGGCGCGAACAAAGTCGCCGCTCTCGTCGAATTCGAGGACGGGTGGGGCGGCGCTGGATTGCTCGTCGTCCGGCACGGTTCGTGGCCGATGCAAGATCCAGACGTGATTTGCGTTACCGGTGGCGACCGAGGCCACCTGTCCCAGCACCCAATCGTTTGGCAGGGCCGGCCAGGACGGCACGACCTCGAAGGTTGGAACCTGGGCGCTGGCAAGACCGGTCATCAACGCGAAGACAGCGGTCAGGAATGAGACAAGAGGTGATCGATCGCTCATGACATCTCCTACGGAGCGGACGAGCGCGCTCGCTTTCGTCCGAGAATTATCCAGTGCGGACACTTTGCCGTATCCATATATAGCCGCTCGCAGTCGTCGCATCGCACGCATTCGGACATCGAGATCTTTGGGCCTTGGATCGCGCCCCAGTCGCAGGCCTTCTCGCAGATTTTGCACGTGTTGCACGCCGACCACCGTTTGATTCGAAAGACCGTGAGGTTGGACAGAATTCCCAGCGCGGCCCCCACGGGGCAGAGAAATCGACAATACAGGTTCCGGATAAACACCGTTGCCAGGAGTAGCGTGCCCAGGCCGATCCACATCGCCGGAGTGCCCTGGCGGGTGAACATCCAGAACGGTTCGACATACCGATACGCGGAGATCTCGGCGGTGATGAAAAACAACAGGAGTGTTCCGCCCAGCAGACCATACTTGATCCACGCGGCGCGACGCTCGAGCCACTCTGGTATCTCAACTCGGAGACGCGCCGGGACAATTTGATCCATGAGCTGGGTCATTGCGCCAAACGCACAGACCCGTCCACAGTAGAGTCGGCCCCACAACACCGTCGACACCACGGTAAAACCAGCGAAGAGATAAAAAGCCAGGCTGTATCGAAAGACCGGGAGGTTGCCCGTGAGGACGCCATACACATTGACCACGCTGATGAGCTGGCTCTTGGAAAAGCCGAGGTAGAGCACTGACGCGACAAACGTGACGTACTTGAGCGGGACGCTCTTTCGAAAGAAGCTGACCATGGCCAGGCTAGCAAAAGCGACAAGAAAGAGCAGGTCTTGAGCTTGGTCGCGCAGCAGGCCTCCCCACGTCTCGACCTCCTCTTCGTCCTCGTCGAAAGCCCAGAGATCATCATCATCGTCGTCTTCAAAGTCCCAGGGGTCATCGGCCGGGTCGGCTGGTGGCTCAGTCTGTCCGGCGGCGATGACCGAGGTGGCGTTCCAGGGAGCGATACCGGAATCGGCCCCAGAGAAATCTGTCCAGGAGCCGACCGCCAGTACGAGGCTCAGCCAGGCGATCCGACGCGTCACTGAACGTCCTCAGGGCGGAGGAAACGACGGGCCATTCGACGTGCCCCGTTGCGCACCGCCCGCGTCGTGCTCCGCACCGTGAGCGTGGCCGTCGACACGGCATCGACATCGTCTCCGACGCGAAAGCGGTCGCGAATACTCTTCCGCACAAACTGCGCCGCATACCGGGGGAGGTCTATCGAGAAGTAACCATACGGCTCGTTGTGGTCGACGATGACAATATTTGTGAGTGTTCCTCGCAGGTCAATCCCAACGAGGACTTGGATGGGGCCATCGTAGCCGCGCTCCAACGGTTCCAGTTCGGTGGTGTAGAAGGCGAAACCAAGCAGCCTCGGCTCGTCACCGCCGGGTGCGTGGGCCAATGCCTTGAAATGTGGCGGATTCCCTTCCTTGTCTGAAAAGCTCGTGGCCGCGGGGAACAGTTGTGCAAGCTGGGCGCGTAGCTGGGTGTCTGTTGCCTGTTCTCCCACGAGGAGAACGTCGGCCACCAGCACGCTTATTGTCAGGACCAGCACGCGGACCGAAATTTTCATCAGGCTAGGGTGACCCTTCATAAGTGGTGTTGATTGAGTAGTAGATGTGGTTTCTGGCGTCGGCCGATTATTCAGGAGGTGAGGGGTAAAAGTCACGTGCGACTTTTGCGGAGACGGCTTTGATCGAGGTGTGGAGATAGAATGCTTTCGAGTTCGAGGGGAGGACCCATGGGAATTGGTGGAACCAGCAGCGATACGCAGCAGGCCGGTCCAAGGCCGCACGCGAGCCCCCGTCAGTGGCTGCGAGGGGTGGTGGTGCTGACGCTCGGACTGGCCGGGCTGGTGTCGACCACGAGTGACGTGGCCGCCCAGAGTCGGTTTGAAGATGTGACCGCGCTGAGCTGCACGTTTTCACTGGTTGTCGGCGGGACGTGGACCGATGGCGAGCCCGAGCTCGAGCAGGGCCTGTCGACGTTGAGTTTTCAATTCGTCGAGATCGATCCGGACGGGGCGACAGCCGAAGCCGTCGGGCGATTTGGTGATTCGCACATCATTACCCGGCTATCCGGTGACTACCTGCATTTTCTGCAACTCTTTAACGCGGGCCCCCTGTATTCGACCACGGTGATCGATCGAGAGACCGCTCCCGGGATCTTCATCGCGGTGCACACCCGTCACGAATACACTGATGTCAGGCTTTCTGGATATACGTCACGACCCGAGCAGTATTACGGGCACTGCGAAGCCGGCGAGTGACCCTGGCGAGTGACAACGCCCAACGTCCAATGAGCAGCGACCAGTGGCCGAGACGGGTGCACCGTCGTCTCGGGTCGCGTACTAGCCTGTGGGGTGCGGCGACGGCTATAATGAGCGATACGACGATAGGAGACTTCCCAGAATCAATGACCGCGCGAGTCGATCACCAACTCGCCCCCCTCATCGTGTGGGTGTTGTGCGCGCTCTCTGTCGTGCTGCCAAGCACGGCGAATGCGGCACATGACGATCTGACGCTGGTCACGGCGGCCAAGGATCAAGATTGGGCTACGGTCGCGCGTCTCGTGCATGGCGACGAAGGCACGCAGAACCAGCGCCCTGATATCAACGTCCCGCAGCGTGATGGAGCGACGGCCCTTCATTGGGCTGCTCACTGGGACCACCTCGCGACAATAGACGCACTGGTTAATGCTGGGGCGAACGTCGACGCCCAGAACGAGTATGGGGCGACCGCGCTCTGGGTGGCGTGTGCCAATCGGAGAACCGACGTCGTGCGCCGAATACTCGAAGCCGGCGCCAACGCGAATATCGGATTACGTTCAGGTGAGACGCTGCTCATGCGGTGCGCATATACCGGCGACCCTCTGGCGGTCGAGGCGCTTCTCGAATATGGGGCCGAGGTCAACGCTACCGAGCCATCGAACGGGCAAACGGCCTTGATGTGGGCCGCGGCAAACCGCCAGGCCGGCGTCGCCCGAGTGTTAGTAGAGCACGGCGCCGCCGTCGACACGCGCACCCGCGTCGTGAGCCAACTCCGCGGGACCGGGCTACGAAGCACGACGAGTCCCGAAGGCGCATCGATTTTTGAGGCAGGCGGGTTCACGCCGCTGCTCTTTGCCACCCGGCACGGCGATATCGACTCCGCGACGGTCCTGTTGGATGCCGGCGTCGATGTGAATACGAGGGCCGCCGATGGCAACAGTGCGCTTACCCTCGCGGCGATGAGCGGACATGGTCACCTTGCGGAGTTTCTTCTGGAGCGCGGCGCGGACCCGAATGCCGCGGATGCCGGTTATACGGCGCTTCACGCGGCGGTGCTCCGGTCTGATCCGGACGTCGTCAAGACACTGCTGACCCATGGTGCGAATCCAAACGTGCGACTGACGCGGGGCACACCGGTGCCTCGGTGGACCTATCAGCTCGTTCTCACGCTCAGAGAGAAGGGCGCGACACCCTTCGCCCTCGCCGCCAAGTATCTTGAGCCCGAGATCATGAGCCTGTTGATCGCCGCCGGGGCCGACCCGTATCTTCCGTTTGACGACGGCACGACACCGCTCATGGCGGCGGTCGGGGTTGGGTTGAGCCACTCGACAAATCGTCGAAGTCAGCTGATTGCCCCGGAGCTCGTTGCGGCTGAGTGGCGGGACGAACCCCGAGTACTCGAGACGGTCTCGGTCGTCGCCGCGGTCGGCGCGGCCACTGGGCCCGCGATCGACCAACCCGGACGACGTGGAAACACGTCGCTTCACACCGCGGCTCGGAACGGGTTCGAGACGGTCGTAGAGCTCCTCGTCGCGCAGGGCGGGAGTCTCGACATCGAGAACGAGAACGGCGAGACACCGGCGGGGCTTCTGACCGCTTTGGCGACAGACACCGATTCGGATTGATATGGGAGGAAGAACGATGTCGCGCATGGCACTGGTCGCCGTCGGACTCACGACCCTGGTCGGCGTTGGCCCCGCCCCCCTTGACGCACAAACGACTCAGTATCTCCCGACGAATGAGGCGCCACGTCCGAGTATAGAGATGGGGACCACGGAGGCTCGCGCGCTTCTGGACACATACTGCGTCGCGTGCCATAACGAACGCACCCGTACCGCTGACCTGGCGCTCGACAGCACGGACCTCTCCGCCGTCGGCCAGGACGCCGCGCTGTGGGAGCATGTCATACGTCGGCTGCGGGCTGACGCCATGCCTCCGGTCGGCCGGCCGAGACCCGACGCCGCTCGTTCTCGTGCGTTCATCGCGTGGCTCGAAACCCAGCTCGACCAAGCGGCGCGGTTGGACCCGAATCCGGGCCGGCCGCCGATCCATCGACTCAATCGGATCGAGTATGGCAACGCCATCCGGGACTTGTTTGGCCTGGAGGTGGATGTGCGCACGCTACTTCCGGCCGACGATGAACATCACGGGTTTGACAACATTGCCGAGGTGTTGTCGGTGTCACCGACATTGATCGAGCGCTATCTGGCGGCCGCTCGGCGGATCAGCCAATGGGCGGTCGGCGATCTCAGTCTTCGGCCCACGGCCGAAAACTATCCGGTCCACGGGGCTCGCGACCAGGATGACGCGATAAGTATCGACCTGCCATTTGGTTCTCGAGGTGGGGTGGCAATCGAACACAACTTTCCGGTCGATGGCGAGTATGTCATCCGGGTGAGTCTTCGGAAGCAGGAGTATGGCTATGTCCGCGGCCTCGGTCAGGCTCATCTCCTCGACGTCCGTCTCGATGGCGGACGACTCGGTACGTTTACCGTTGGTCGCGAGTGGGATGCCGGGCAACGCCCGCCGATGGGGTATGCAGGCAAGTTTGACCAGGTCTACAACTCGAGCTCGTTTCCCGAGTGGGAAGCGTATGCGTTGGCCGCGGACAGAGGCCTAGAGCTCCGCACGGCGGTCACCGGGGGAAGACACCGCGTGGGAGTTTCCTTTGATCGCCGGTCGGCACTCCCGGAAGGGATTTTGCCACTCCCGACGGATCGGTCTTCCTACTCGCACGCGCAAGATGAACAGCAGGCTGGAAACCCCGCGGTGTCGAATGTGCAGATCATCGGACCGTATAGCCCGAGCGGAGTGTCCGAGCTGCCGGGGCGGCGTGCGTTGTTCAGCTGCGAGCCCGAGGTCGGACTCGATGGTGATGACCCTGACGAGTCCGAACCGTGCGTCGCGGAGATTCTTTCGCGGCTTGCTCGCCGTGCCTATCGCCGACCCGCGACCGACGCGGATGTCAAAACGCTCTTGGCGTTCTATCGTGACGGTCAAGACGAAGGTGGGGTCGACGCCGGGATGCGGGCGGCGGTGGAGCGGCTGCTCGTCGATCCGGAATTCTTGTTTCGCGTCGAAGCCGACCCCTCTGACGCAGCGCCCGGCACGGCCTATAGCCTGAGCGACCTCGAGCTGGCGTCACGACTCTCGTTTTTCCTCTGGAGCAGTATTCCGGATGACGGGCTGCTGGATGCCGCGGTCGGCGGACGCCTGAGCACCGCGGCAGGGTTGGACGAACAGGTGCGCCGTATGCTCGCCGATCCACGCGCGGATGCCCTAGTTGAGAATTTTGCGGGCCAATGGCTGCAACTCCGGAAGTTGCGCAACGCGTCGCCGGACACCGCGACGTATATCGCGTTTGACGAAAACTTGCGTGACGCCATGTGGCAGGAGACGGCGCTGTTTCTCGAACACGAGCTGCGTGACGACCACCCAATCATCAGCAGCCTCACCGCAGATTACACCTACGTAAACGACCGCTTGGCTCGCCACTATGGAATACCGAACGTCTATGGCCCGCATTTTCGGCGGGTGAACTATCCCGACGAGACTCGAGGCGGTTTGTTGGGGCATGCCAGCATTCTTACCATTACCTCGTATGCGAACCGAACATCCCCGGTGGTGCGTGGGGTCTGGCTGCTCGAGAATTTTCTCGGCACGCCGCCGTCGCCTCCGCCGCCAGATGTGCCAAGTTTGCCGGCCCCCGGCGACAACGGGGTGGCGCAGAGTGTGCGCGAGCGGTTGGAGCAACACCGGTCAAACGCGGTGTGCGCGAGTTGCCACAGCGTCATCGACCCGCTCGGTTTTGCGTTGGAGCAATACGATGCGATTGGTCGGTGGCGGACGACGGACGGCGGCGGGACACCGTTTGATACGGGTATTCCCATCGAAGCCTCCGGCACATTGATCGACGGGACCGAGGTCCACGGGATAGACGGCCTTCGCACAGTAATCCTGAGCCGTCGAGAGCAGTTTGTGGAGACCGTCGCCGAAAAGATGCTGACGTATGCCCTGGGTCGTACGCTCGAGCACTACGATATGCCGATCGTCAGAAGTATTGCGCGAAACAGTGAGGGTAACGACCTGACGTGGTCGGCCCTGATTTCGTCAATTGTCAAGAGTCGACCGTTCCAGATGCGGAGGTCAGAGTCATGATCATTACCAAGCGAGCCATTCCTCGTCGGACAGTGTTGCGAGGGGTAGGGGCCACGTTGGCATTGCCGCTTCTCGAAGGCATGATCCCGGCGCTGACCGCCCGAGAGAAAACGGCCGCACGGCCGACTGCTCGGTTTTGCACCGTGTATGTGCCAAACGGGATTGTCATGGAGCAGTGGACTCCCGAGGCGGTCGGACCCGACTTCGAGTTCACGCCGATCTTGCAGCCATTGGAGCCATTCCGTGACCAGTTGCTGGTCGTAAGTGGGCTGGACAATACTGGCGCAAGTTCTCGCAGCGGAGGCTCGGGAGCGCATGCGAAGCCAGCGGGTGCCTTTATGACCGGGGTCGAGCCGCTCCCGACGACGGGCAGCTCAGGGCTACAGCTTGGCATTTCGATGGACCAGATCCTGGCGAACTCCTTGGGCCAGGACACCCCGCTCCCGTCCCTCGAATTGGGACTGGAAGGGACCGATACCGTAAACGGCGTAGGGACCTGCGACGTCGGGTTTAGTTGCGCCTACCAAAACCGACTTGCGTGGAGCGGCCCGACGATGCCTTTGCCCGTCGAGGCCAATCCGCGCGTGGTGTTCGATCGATTGTTTGGTGGGCTCGATAGTACCGACCCGGCCCTCCAAAAGGCTCGACGACATCGGCAGACGAGCATCATGGACTCCGTGCTCGACAAGGTCCATCAGCTACAGGGTGGGCTGGGCGGCCGCGACCGTGAGAAGCTCGACGAGTATTTTGATTCCGTACGGGAGATCGAGCGACGTATCCAGAACGCTGAACACCAAGGCCGCGAACTTCCGGTGGTGGATGCTCCGGCCGGCATTCCGGTGAGCTATGACGAGCACGCCCGGCTGATGTTCGACATGCAGGTGCTGGCGCTCCAAACCGATACGACTCGGGTCATCACCTTTCAAATCGGTCGGGAGCAGAGTGGCGCGACTTATCCGCAGATCGGGGTATCTGACTCTCATCACCCGATTTCGCATCACGGTGGCGACAAGAACAAGATCGCGAGCCTGCAAAAGATCAACACGTATCACACGACGCTGTTTAGCTATTTTCTCGACAAGCTCAGGTCCACGGCGGATGGCGAAGGCACACTTTTAGATCAGGTCGCCGTGCTGTATGGCAGCGCCATTAGTGAAGGCAACAGTCACGACATCCGGAATCTTCCGCTGCTGCTCGCCGGCGGTGGTGCGGGCCGTCTCGAGAGCGGGCGCCACATCAAGTATCCCGAAGGCACTCAGCGGCTGACGAACCTCCAACTCACGCTGTTGAATACATTGGGCGTGCCCATCGACGAATTTGGCGACAGCACGGGCGAACAGTTGCGGGAGCTCACCGAGCTCTCGAGCTCGACCTCAGTGTAGTCCGCGTAGTCCGCGCGTCCGCGGAGTCAAGCAATCGAGGAATCCTGTGGGCGCCCATAGGTGCCACAGCCGTGGCACGTGGGGCCTTGGCCTTGCGCCTCCCGCTGGCGTGGCCGCAGCCGATGGCAGATCGCTAACTGGTTGCGATGGCGTGAAATGGAAACTTCGCGAGCTAGCGGGGCGGTGTATCGGGTTCTCTGGTCTCTGGTTCCCGTGGTCTCGTCTGGCGTGGCAGACCGACCGTCGCTGCGCCGAGTGCGCGGGGCGCGCGAGTAGCGCGGAGTATCGCCACGGGCTCGGTAGGTGTTTCGCGTTGTAGTTGGCGACCGTGTGGTGACAAGGAGAGCAGAACGTATGGCCAGACCCGTCCGTGATGACGCATCGCTTCCGTATCAGCTCGATCGCCGCGCGCTACTCACCGGGGGCCTGACGCTAGTCGGCCTGGGCGGGAGTCCGCGGGTCATCGCTCGGGCGAGACAGGATGTGGTACCCGGGAGCCCTCTGTTTACGCTCGGGGTGGCCTCTGGCGACCCGACTCCAGACGGTGTGGTGCTCTGGACCCGACTGGCTCCAGACCCGATCCATGGCGGGGGCATGCAGGACGGCGATGTCGCCGTGACCTGGGAGGTCGCACGCGATGAAGGGTTGACGCAGATTGTCCAGCAGGGCACAGCCGTCGCCAGCACGGCCTTGGGTCACAGCGTTCATGTCGAAGTCGACGGCCTGGAAGCTGGGCGATGGTACTGGTATCGGTTTCGGACCGCGAGCGACGTGAGTCGGGTCGGGCGCACGCGCACGCTTCCGGCCGTGTCATCGATCGCGCCCCGCCTCCGATTCGCCGTTGCGTCCTGCCAACATTTTGAGCAGGGATATTTCACCGCTTATCAGCACATGCTCGACGAGGACCTCGACCTCGTGTTGCATCTGGGTGACTACATCTACGAGTACGAAGGTCGCGACGGACGGCCACGGAAGCACACCGGTGACGAGAGCGAGCTGCTCTCCGACTACCGAAACAGACATGCGTTGTATCGGACCGACCCTGACCTTCAAGCGGCCCACGCACATTTTCCGTGGGTCGTCACGTGGGACGACCATGAAGTAGATAACAACTACGCCGCGAGTGTCTCGGAAGACGGGCTGCCGGCGGAGCTATTTCTCAGACGGCGGGGTGTCGCGTATCAGGCGTATTACGAACATATGCCGCTGCGGCGCCGATCGATGCCGAATGGTCCTCGGATGCAGCTCTATCGCGATTTTTCGTGGGGCGAGCTTGCGTCGTTTCACGTGCTCGACACCCGACAATATCGCACCGACCAGCCCTGCGGAGATGTCCGTGGCCCAGCGTGCGGTGGTGTGATCGACCCGGCCGCGACCTTGCTCGGCGACACGCAGGAACGCTGGCTCACGAATGGGCTCGACCGCTCGACCGCACGATGGAACGTGCTGCCCCAACAAGTCATGATGGCGCGTGTCGACCAGAGGCCGGGTGATGACGAATCGTTTGGTATGGACGTATGGTCAGGCTACGAGGTGGCGCGTCGCCGGCTTATGGAGTTTCTCGCTTCACGTCGCCCGGCAAACCCGATCGTCTTGACCGGCGATATCCACTCCAACTGGGTGAACGATCTGAAGGTCGACTACCGCGACGCCGCGGCGGCGACGGTGGCCACCGAGTTTGTCGGCACGTCGATTAGCTCAGGCGGCGATGGGTCGGACACGCGCGAGACGACCGCGGGAATGCTCAGCGAGAATCCATGGGTCAAGTTCTTCAACGCGCAGCGCGGCTATATACGGTGCGACGTCACGCCGGAACGTTATGTCGCCGATTACCGCGTGCTCGACGTCGTGACCCGGCCCGACGGCGTGATATCGACGCGAGCGTCGTTTGTCGTCGAGGATGGTCGACCCGGGGCAGCGGCTCTCTAACCCGCACGCCAATCGTGTTGACGACACCGACCGGTTGTGCGCGACGATGGGGTGTGGCTCCCTCCAACGGTCCCACCCACGACGTGCACGCATCGCGTCTGGTCCGGATAGCGCAGCCTGGCGTCAGATGCGCCCAACTTCCATGAGCCGTGGGGGGAACCGGTCGGTGCTGCGCCCCGACGGGCGACGATGCTAAAGACACGACGCGGCCGGCAAGTGTGGCTGATTACCCAGCTCGCCCATGCGGAGCTGTCCGGCCAGATGGCCGCGCATTGGGGGGCCGGGGATTTCGCATGCCCCGGTGCTTTCGCGCCTTCTCCCGACCCAGTCCGGTTGCGACACGAAGTAGTGCTGGCAATCGGCGAGCACGACAACGGGTGGTGGGAATGGGAGGCGGACCCGCCGCTGTCGGCGAGCGATGGACTGCCCCAGGGACTGAGCGAACTTGTGGAAGACCCCGTCGCCGGCATGGAGCGATGGCGGCTTGGAATTTCGCGACTGGCCGTCAAGCATCCGTATGCGAGTCTCCTTATTGCCGACCATGCGTATTGGCTCTACGCGACGCAATTTGGGGCTGACCGGCGACCAGAACTCGCGCACCATTTGTCACGGGGGCGGGCGTTCTATCCCCCCGCCCTCGCCCCCGAGGCGCACCGGTTTCTGGCGGAAGTGAGGGCGCTTCAGGACGAGTTCTGTGAGCGGTTACTTCGAGCCTCACCCGGTGCCGAGCGCGACGCTGAATTTTGGCACACGGCCCTCGCCCCAGAACACCGGAATCCGAACATACGGTTGCTTCAGACTCTCGATGCGCTCTCACTGGCGTTGTGCTCCGACTTTATTGCGGCCGGAGTAGGCGAGGCCAAGGGGTTTGGGGCCGACCACGTCGTGTTTCACGACGTGCCTCGTCGGGGCTGGGACGATCGGGTGTCCGTCGAAATCGAGCCTCGCGGCGATGGCCGGATTCGCATGGATCCGTATCCCTTTGACGAGACGCCGTTCAGGGTCTCCGTACCGGTGCGCGTGGTGCAGCCGCATTCGTGGTGGCGGCAGACGCCGAGCATGCTGCAGACCTATACGTTTCAGCGAGATTGACCCCGGCCCGCAGCTAGCCCTACAGAGGAGCGTTTTCTGAAGGTCGAGTCGCCTCGCTCGCGGCGATTGTGTTTACCGTCTCGGCGCAGAGAGCAGGGAACGTCGGAAACCCTAGTCTACGGCCAAGGCGATGAGCCCAGCGTTGTCGGCGGTTCCAAACGCCACAACCAGATACTGGCGTCCTTCGAGCATGTAGGTCATCGGCGTGCCGGTCGGCGGCACGTCTAGCTCCACCGAGTGCAACACATTTCCGGTCGCTTTGTCGTACGCATTGAGCACGGGTGGGGGATCGGTCGGGCTTCCGCTTCCGAAACCGAGGTCGGGGGCGTCGTCGCCGCGGAGCCCAAGAAACAAGAGGGTCTTTGTCACGAGGGGGCCGGTATACGACCCACCGCCCAGAGGACCCGGGTCGGGGATACCGAGGTCGAGGACGTGCTGGCGCGGTCCATCTCCCAAGGGAGTCGTCCATTCCAGCGTGCCCCGGTTGAGGTTGAACGCGGTGAGCCGTGAATAGGGCGGTTTGAACAGTGGGAGGCCCCGCGGCCCGTCCGGTCTGGCGCCACGTCCCCGGACATAACGGAAATCTGATTGGGTCGGGTCAGGTGTCACGAGCTGGATCGCGTGCGGACGAGTGTGGGACGGTACATAGAGCCAGCCGGTGTCAGGGTCCGCTCCAGCCCCCGCCCAATTGGCCCCGCCTGTCGCGCCGGGGATCAAGATGGTGCCCTGGGTCCCGTTCCCCGTCACGGTCGGAGGCTCGAAAAGAGGCCCATGGGTGAACCCGCTCAGGATCTCCATGGCTTCTTCTCGGAGCTGGGGAGTGAAGTCGATGAGGTCATCGAGGGTCACGCCCTGGCGGTCAAAGGGTGGAGGCTTTGTCGGATGCGGTTGGGTGGCCGACGTTGTCTCGCCCGGAACTGTCGATTGCGGCACCGGACGCTCCTCGATGGGCCACACCGGTTCGCCGGTGACGCGGTCGAATACGTAGACGTAGGACTGCTTTGTCACCACGGCTACTGCTCTTACCGCTCGGCCCTCAACGACCAGGTCGAGGAGGAGTGGCGCCGCAGTGGCGTCGTAGTCCCAGAGACCGTGGTGTACGAACTGGAAATGCCACACTCTCTCGCCCGTTTCGGCATCGAGGCAGACGATGCTTTCGGCAAAGAGATTGTCACCCGGGCGATGCCCGCCATACCAGTCGTTGGTCGGCGTGCCCGTCGGCACATAGACATAGCCCAATTCGGGGTCAGCGCTGAGCAGGCCCCACGCGTTCGTCGCGCCCGTATCGCGCCACGCGCCATTCTCCCAAGTCTCGTTGCCAAACTCGCCCGGCTGAGGGATGGTGTGAAACTCCCACAGTTCGGTGCCAGTTCGCGCGTCAAATCCCCGCACATCGCCGGGCGGGGCCAGCTGGTAGCGGGGACCATCCGAGACCACCGAACCGATGACCACGACATCTCCGACCACGGTGGGTGCGGACATCAGCTGATACTCGCGTCGGGGAATCGGCCGCCGGAGTCCTTGCGTTGCGTCAACGGCGCCGTCCGCTCCAAAATCCGAGA
>Ga0310120_10000178_pt1 | contig 52281 bp, 51 predicted proteins | sample CB27_AW_983_MG_FD_203506 | JGI IMG/M metagenome (GOLD analysis project Ga0310120, IMG submission 203506) | Marine microbial communities from Western Arctic Ocean, Canada - CB27_AW_983 | ecosystem: Environmental > Aquatic > Marine > Oceanic | place: Canada: Western Arctic Ocean | collected...
CAAGGAGACTTTAAGGTATTTTCTTATGATTCTAATACTGATGAAATTGTAAGAACTTATGGAATTAGTGCTGGACTTGAAACTGAGGTATTCAACAAGTTTGATTTAAATATGACATATTCTTATAATAAAATGAAGTTTAATAATCCAGATTCAGGCTATGAAGCTGGATTTAATACTCCTCAAACTAGATTGGTTGTAACCTTTGGTTCAACTGAATTAGCTGAGAATTTTTCATTCAATGTTACTGGTAAGTATCATGATAATTTTATGTGGCAGCAATCAGGTTTTATTGATGCTATGATTCCTGCTAACACTGTTTTTGATGCTTCAATGAATTTTGAAATTCCTTCAATTAATGCTAGAGTTAAAGTTGGTGGAGCTAACATTGGTGGTGATGAATACATGGTAATGCCTGGTTCAGGAATGATAGGAAGTCAGTTCTTTATAGGATTTACATTGAATCCATAATAACGACATTAAAATGTTAATAAAAGGCGACTTAGGTCGCCTTTTTTTGTTTAAAATATTAAATAATTTAAACTATAAAATTATATATTTGCCACATTAAAATTTTTGTTTTAATAATCAAACATTTTTTTAAAATTAAAAAACATACAATGTCAAATTCAATAGGAAAAGTATCACAAATTATGGGACCTGTAGTTGATGTCACTTTTGACACTTCTTCTAACTCACTTCCAAAAATTTATGATTCTCTTGAAATTAAAAAAGCAGATGGTTCAATTTTAGTTCTTGAAGTTCAGTCTCATGTTGGTGAAGATGTTGTTAGAACTATATCTATGGATTCTACTGATGGTCTACAAAGAGGTGCCGATGTACTAGCAACCGGAAAACCTATTCAAATGCCTATTGGAGATAATATTTATGGAAGATTATTTAATGTAATTGGTGATGCAATTGATGGTTTGGGTGATTTGCCTAAAACTGGTGAAAACGGCATGTCAATTCATCGAGATCCACCTGATTTTAATCAATTGTCAACTTCTGCCGAAGTATTATTCACAGGGATAAAAGTTATTGATCTTATTGAGCCTTATGCTAAAGGTGGTAAAATTGGTCTTTTTGGAGGAGCAGGTGTTGGAAAAACTGTATTGTTGATGGAATTGATTAACAATATTGCAAAAGGCCATGGTGGTCTTTCTGTTTTTGCAGGTGTAGGAGAAAGAACAAGAGAAGGAAATGATCTTTTAAGAGAAATGCTTGAATCTGGCATCATTAAATATGGAAAAGAATTTGATAAATCCATGGAAGAAGGTGGATGGGATTTAAGTAAAGTTGATAAAAAGGCATTAAAAGAATCAAAAGCAACATTTGTTTTTGGTCAGATGAATGAACCTCCTGGAGCTAGAGCAAGAGTAGCTCTCTCTGGATTAACAGTTGCTGAATATTTCAGAGACGGCGCAGGTGATGGTCAAGGTAAAGATGTTTTATTCTTTGTAGATAATATATTTAGATTTACGCAAGCCGGTTCTGAAGTTTCTGCGTTGCTTGGAAGAATGCCATCTGCAGTAGGTTATCAACCAACTTTAGCAACGGAAATGGGCGCTATGCAAGAAAGAATTACTTCAACTAAAAATGGGTCTATTACATCAGTACAAGCGGTATATGTTCCTGCAGATGATTTAACAGATCCTGCTCCAGCAACTACTTTTGCTCACTTGGATGCAACAACTGTTTTGTCTAGAAAAATTACCGAACTAGGAATTTATCCAGCTGTTGATCCTTTAGATTCAACCTCAAGAATTCTTTCACCTGAAATTATTGGAGATGATCATTATAACTGTGCTCAAAAAGTTAAAGAACTTTTACAGAAATATAAAGAACTTCAAGATATTATAGCCATTTTAGGTATGGAGGAGCTTTCAGAAGAAGATAAACTTTCTGTATATAGAGCTAGAAAAGTTCAAAGATTTCTTTCTCAACCTTTCCATGTTGCTGAACAATTCACTGGTACTCCTGGGGTGTTAGTAGATATTAAGGATACTATAAAAGGCTTTAATATGATAATGGATGGTGAATTAGATCACCTTCCTGAAGCGGCATTTAACCTTAAAGGAACTATTGAAGAAGCTATAGAAGCTGGTGAAAAAATGTTAGCTGAAGCATAATTATAAAACATGTATTTAGAAATAGTTAGTCCAGAAAAAACTTTATTTAATGGTGATGTAGATTCAGTATTAGTTCCTGGAGCTGATGGAGATTTTCAAATGTTAAATAATCATGCTCCAATAGTCTCTACTCTAATTACCGGAACTATAAAAATATTTGGTGAAATAAGTGACTCAAATGAATTGCCAGAAGTTTTTTTCTTAATAAGTTCTAAAGAAATTCATTTGAATATTTCATCAGGCGTTATAGAAATGAAAGAAAATAAAGTGATTATTTTAACGGATTAGTATTAAGCCTAATTTTATGAAATTTAAATTTTCTTTATTTATTTTTTTAGGTATCCAGTTTTTGTTTTCGCAGCAACCAACTAGTAATCAAGTTTTAGATGAAGTTGTTGTTTCTTCTACAAAAATTAATTTACCGTTTTCAAAAAATTTTAGAACTATTAAAATTATTAGCTCAAAAGAAATTGCTAATAGTCCAGCAACTAATGTAGCGGAATTATTACAACAAACTATAGGTATTGATATTCGAAGAAGAGGAGTTTCAGGTATTCAAGGTGATTTATATATAAGAGGGGGTGGGTTTGACCAAACCTTACTTTTAATTGATGGGATGAAGATGGATGATGCTCAAACTGGCCATCACACTCTTAATATGATTCTTCCACTTTATTTAATTGAAAGAATAGAAATAATTAGAGGCCCTGCTGCTAGAATTTTTGGTCAAAACGCTTTTAATGGTGCAATAAATATTATTACTAAAGAAGTTAAAGGTGAAAAAAGGACAGCAAACATTGATTTTAGAGAATTATCTTTCGGGTCTTATGGTCAGAAAAATTTTGCTTTGACTTCGTCTATAATAAGCGAGAAAATAAAAAGTATTTTTAGTTTTTCTATAAATAAATCTGATGGATATAGACATAACACAGATTTTTCAAATGCAAATTATTTTAATAAAACTAGTTTTAAAACCAAAAGTTCACCAATCGATTTAATTAGCTCTTTTTCACAACGTAAGTTTGGAGCTAATGGTTTTTATGCTAGTCCTAGCGCAACTGAACAATACGAGGAAACACAGGCAAGTTTATTAGGAATCTCTACTGTTATACAATCAGAAAACTTAATAATTAAACCTAGAATTTATTGGAAAAGAGGTCAGGATATGTATATCTATATTAGAGATAACCCTTCAGTTTATAGGAACCTTCATAAAACCAATAAAATTTCCGCAGAATTAAGCGGTTCTTATATTTCGGATTTGGGAGTTACAGGATTTGGATTAGACCTATCAACTGTTAACATTACAAGTAATAATTTAGGTGAGCATAAAAGAAATACTGCCAATGCTTTTATAGACCATACTTTTGAATTATTTAATGGTAATCTAAGTATATCACCTGGAATAGCTGTTAGCTATTTTTCAGATTTATCGTTTCATAGTTTTCCTGGTATTGATTTAGGATATCATCTAAGTTCAAATTTTAAACTTTACAGTAATATTGGTAAAACTTATAGAATACCTACATATACTGACTTATATTATAGTGATAGAACAACAATTGGAAATGAGAATTTAAACCCAGAACAAGCGACTTCAACGGAATTGGGAATTAAATTTAATGATTCCCAATTTAATTTTTCAGCATCTCTATTTTCAAGAAAATCTAAAAATATTATTGATTATGTTAAAGAAAATGAAAATGACCTATGGGAAGCAGTCAATATAAGATCTTTAAACACTAAAGGTTTTGAATTGGATTTATCTTATGATTTTAGCAAAAACAGCTCTTCAAGTTCGTTTAGTCTAGGATATTCAAGTCTTAACGATGATTCATATGTTAGTAATATAAATTACTCTAAATATTCATTAAATTCTATAAAAAGTCACTTTATTTCTAATCTTAATCTTACTTATTTTAAAAAGATAATACATTCAACTATTTTTAAGTATGTTAAGCGTTCCGATGGATCTAATTATTCAGTTTTAGATTCTAAAATATCTTTTAGATCATTTTTTGTAAATGTCAATAATATATTAGATGTAGTATACTCTGAAACTAACTTGGTTCCAATGCCAGGGAAAAATGTATTATTAGGGTTTTCGTATCGAATAAACTAAATCACCCGAAATAAACGTTTTTAGCACTTTGGTTTTATAAGTTTCTTCAACTTCAATATTCATAATATCTCTATCAATTATAATAAAATCAGCTAATTTCCCTTTCTCAATACTTCCTTTTTCATTTTCTTCAAAATTTAAATAGGCAGCCCATATGGTCATTCCTTTTAATGTCTCTTTTCTAGAAAGTGCATTTTTAAATTCAAATCCATTTTCTGGATAACCATTTAAATCTTTTCTAGAAATAGCAGCATAAAAAGTGTGAAATGGATTTACTTTTTCAACAGGAAAATCTGTTCCAAGTCCAATAACTTTAGATTTATTTAATAAAGCTTTATAGGCATAAGCTCCTTTTATTCTGTTAGGCCCAACCCTATCTTCAGCCCAGTACATATCGCTAGTTGCATGTGTTGGTTGAACAGAAGGAAGGATTTTATTATTGAAACCTTCTATGTCTTTTAAATCAATAATTTGAGAATGTTCAATTCTCCACCTAGGATCTTTTTTATTTTCAAGAACCCTAGAATAGGTGTCTATTAGCAATTTTACAGTTGAATCTCCAATGGCATGGGTATTCATTTGAAAATTGGCCTTAGCAATTCTAGAAGCTAAATTTTTAATATCATCAGGTTTAGTAATTAATTTCCCATAGTTACTTGGATCATCATGGTAAGGCTTTTTTAAAGTAGCTCCTCTTGAGCCTAATGCACCGTCTCCATATACTTTTACAGAACTTACATTTAACAGTGGTGTTTTAATAGGGCCTTTTTCAAGGAAATAATCAAGATTATTTTTAGAATTACTAATCATAGCATAAATTCTGATTTTTAATTCTTTCTTTTTTTGTAGGCTATCTATTAATAAAATTATTTCTTTAGATAAACCAGCATCGTCAACGGTTGTTAGGCCATTTTTAAAACATATTTTTTGCGCATTTAAAAGAGCTTGTTCTTTTTCATAAATAGATAATTCTGGTAAAATATTGTCAATTAAACCCATAGGACCATCGACTAATACTCCAGTTATTTCCCCATTCTTTTTTATAATTGTGCCATTATTGGATTTAGTGTCATTTGTTATTTTAGCCAAATCAAGAGCTTTTTGATTAACCAAATAGGCATGACCATCTATTCTTTCTAAAACAACAGGAATATCAGGATAAAGCATGTCTAGTTCACTTTTTTCAGGAAACTGTTTTACTTCCCAGTCATTTTGATCCCAACCTCTTCCTTTTATTACCGTAGTATTAATACTTGAGTTTAATTTTAATCTTGATAAGACTTCTTCAAATGATTGAGTACCCGTTAAATCTATGACTTGTTGATTTAAGCCCAACCCATAGAAATGACAATGAGCATCAATTAAACCGGGTAAAATTGTAGATCCATTTAGGTTGATTGATTCTTTGGAATAATAATTATTTATAATTTCATTTGTTCCAATTTCATAAAACAGACCGTCTTTAATTGCTATAGCATTAGCAACTTTAAAATCATTGTCCACAGTGTAAATATTACCATTATAAACAATAAGGTCTACTTCAGATTTACAACCCAAAAAAAATAAAGATATTATTAAAAATATTTTCTGATTAAAGTTCATATATCTTCGGATAAATTAAACTGCTTTCCCACCCTCTATACAGTAAATATGAAAGTATTTTTTTCTTTTTTACTGATGGTATTAACCCCTCCAAAGATGATAATTTTTTATTAAATAGTTCTTCAAACTTATTGAGATACTCCAATTCATCAATTTCTTTTAAACCTTGATTGATATTGTAGATTGAGATATTTCTTCTTTTAAGCTCATTAACTATTCTAATTTTCCCCCAATTTTTAATTTTGAATTTACCTCTTACAAAATTTTTGGAAAATCTAGTTTCATTTAAAAAATTTTCATTAATTAAATTTGAAATTATTTGATTAACTCCTTCAGGAATAATCTTAAATGTTTTTAATTTTTCAATGACTTCCTTGTGACACCTATCTTGATAGGAACAATAATATTGCAGCTTTAACTCAACTTCTTTAATTGTAAAATTACCATTATTCATATTTGAAAATTATAACAATTTAATGCAAAAAAAAAGCGGCAAAAGCCGCTTTTATGCATTGATTATTCTACCATCCTCGTTAAAGAATCTAAAATGTAAATAGGTGTAAGCGTCTCTAGGGATAATTTTAATCCATCTTTTATGTTCAATATACCATTTAAGTCTAATGGAAGGATATCCACTTTTTACATATGCAGCTATAAATGGATGCAAGTGTAAAACGATTTTTATGTTATTGTACTTTACATTGTTTAAAATTTTCTCAAGTTTATCAGTGATTTTATCAATTATAACTATCGGAGCTTCTACTGTTCCATTAATATTTGGATTTAATTCTACAGTTTTTATATCCATTTCTGGTCGTACTCTTTGACGAGTCATTTGAATTAATCCAATTTTACTAGGAGGAAGTATTTTATGTTTAGCTCTGTCAGAATCCATTTCATTTTTGAAATGTTCAAAGAGTTTCCTTCGGTTTTCAGCACTAGACATGTCAATAAAATCGATAACGATAATACCTCCCATATCTCTAAGTCTTAATTGCCTAGCTATTTCTGTAGCAGCAACCATATTGACCTCCCGAGCAGAATCTTCTTGATTCTTTGCTTTAGTTGATCTGTTTCCACTGTTAACATCTATGACATGAAGTGCTTCGGTGTGTTCTATAATTAAATAAGCACCTTTGCTCATTGTTACAGTTCTACCAAAAGCAGTCTTAATTTGACGCTCAATCCCATATTCTTCAAAAATAGGGGTATCAGATTTATGAAGTTTTACAATTGATTGCTTTTTAGGAGCAATTTGATTTAAGTAATCCTTAATTTCCAAATACATGGATTTTTGATTTACATATATTCCAGTAAATGAGTCGTTAAATATATCTCGTAATATAGAAGAAGATCTGTTTAATTCACTTTGTACTTTTAAAGGAATTTCTGAACCTTGAATTTTTTTACAAAGTTCTGTCCAATGACCATACAAATTTTGTAAGTCTTTGTCTAATTCAGCAACTTTTTGATCTTGTGCTACTGTTCTAACAATGACTCCAAATCCTTTTGGTTTTATACTTTGAACTAATCTTTTAAGTCTACTTTTTTCTTCTCTGTTTTCAATTTTTTGAGAAATAGAGATTCTATTTGAAAAAGGAACTAGAACCAAAAATCGTCCAGCAAATGATAATTCTGAACTTATTCTTGGACCTTTAGTAGAGATAGGTTCTTTTATAATTTGAACTAATACTGATTGATTAGGGCTTATTACATCTGAGATACTGCCTTCCTTGTCAATTTCCGTTTGAAATGGAAATTTATCAAGTGAAAATTTTTTTATTTTACCTGCGCTTACACCTTTAATGAACTTAATTAATGATAGAATTCTAGGACCTAAGTCATGATAATGTAGAAATGCATCTTTTTCGTAGCCTACATTGATAAATGCGGCATTTAAACCAGAAACTGTTTTTTTAGTTTTGGCTAGAAAAATATCTCCAACATTAAATTTGTTTCCATCATTTTGTTTATGAAGTTCAATTAATTTACCGTCTTTTAGTAAGGCAAAATCAACTGCTGTGGAATTCGAACGAATAATTATTTCTTTACTCACGATATTGATTTTTAATATTCATATAAAATGAACGGGTTAAATTTATTATACACAGGATTTTAATTTATACATTGAGAAATAGTTTGGTGATGAATTACACTAAATTAATCTCATTTCAAAGAACTTAATATTCATTTAAGAAATAGAAAACTATTTCTTTTTATGTCGATTAGCTCGACTTCTTTTTTTTCGCTTATGAGTAGCTACCTTGTGCCTTTTTCTTTTTTTACCACTTGGCATATTTTTTTTTTAAAATTAATTATTTTCTTTTACACCTTGAGTAAATACTTTCGCAGGCTTAAAAGCTGGAACATGGTGTTCAGGTATTCTAATAGTTATGTTTTTTGAAATATTTCGACCTGTTTTTTCTGCTCTTTTCTTAACAATAAAACTTCCAAAACCTCTCAAGTATACATTTTCTCCATTTTTTAAGGATTCTTTTATTTCTTCCATTAGTGTTTCGACTGTTGCTAGCACTTCATTTTTTTCTAATCCTAAATTATTTGAAATTTTTGTTACAATCTCTGCCTTGGTCATATTCTTATTTTTATTATGTTTACTTTTTTAGGTGCCAAATATATAAATTTATATTCAGAATACATTCTTTATATAACTCTAATACATCATAATTATTTTGGAAAGAATTTTATTAAAAAACCTTATTCATACATTTTCAATAGATCTGGTCAATTGGTATTCAAAAAATAAAAGAACATTACCTTGGAGAGATACTAAAGACCCATATAAAATATGGCTATCTGAAATAATATTGCAGCAAACTCAAATAATGCAAGGACTACCTTATTATCTAAATTTTATAACTAATTACCCTAATGTTCAGGTACTTTCTGAAGCTTCAGAAAATGAGATTTTAAAAATGTGGGAAGGGTTAGGATATTACAGTAGAGCTAGAAATTTGCATAAAACAGCTAAAATTGTATCAAAAGACTTAAAAGGAATCTTCCCAGTAACATATAAAGAACTCATTAAATTACCTGGAATAGGTGATTACTCAGCCAGTGCAATTAGCTCATTTTCTAATAATGAAGTTGTTTCAGTTGTTGATGGAAATGTATATCGATTTATTTCAAGACTGTTAGGAATAAAAACTCTAATAAATACTCCTAAGTCTCTAAAAGAGTTTAAAGCAGTTACAATGAAATTAATTCTGAAAGATAATCCAAGAGATTTTAATCAAGCAATCATGGAATTTGGAGCTTTAGTTTGTAGACCTGCAACTCCACTTTGTAATAGCTGCATCTTTAAAGATAATTGCTATGGTTACCAAAACGACATAGTATTTAATTTTCCAATTAAAAACAGAAAAAATAAAATTAGAAATAGATTTTTTAATTATTTAGTTTTTAAATCGGTCGATAATCAAACAATTATTGAAAAAAGAGAAAAGAAAGGAATTTGGCAAAATTTATATCAATTTCCTCTTTTAGAGACGGATAAATTAATAGATAATAAAGAAATAATTAAACATATTAAAACTTTAAAATTCTTAAAAAGAATAGGTAGTATTCATTTATTTAACAATCAAAATGTAATTCATAAACTTTCTCATCAAAAAATAAGTATTTCTTATTGGATTGTTAACGTCAAAATTATTAAATCAAAATCTACAAGTTTTGATAAGATAAATTCTTATCCTTTTCCAAAACCATTATCTAATTTCTTGTCACTCTTTAAGTTGCAATGATTGGTTTTTCTTATATTTGATTAAGGAAATTTATTAAAATGAGAGGATCTTTAAATAAAGTAATGTTAATTGGTAATTTAGGAGATGCAGTTAAAATGCATCATTTTGATGGTGGAGGTTGTATAGGCAGGTTTTCTATTGCAACTAATGAAAGCTATACAAATAAAACTACTGGGGAAAAGGTTTCTAATACAGAATGGCATAACGTTGTTGTTAAAAATAAAGCAGCTGAAATCTGTGAAAAATATCTTAAAAAGGGAGATAAAATTTATGTTGAAGGAAAAATTAAGACTAGAAAATGGCAATCTGAAGATGGTGTTCAAAGGTATTCAACTGAGATTCACGTGACGGAATTTAATTTTTTATCAAATAAAAATGATTCAAGCTCTGATTCTAATTTTAATAGTGATGATGATGATCAAAACGAATCGATAAAAGATGATAATCAAGCCGATGATTTACCATTTTAAATCAATCTTTTAAATAAATATTGGAGACTCAAATTAATATGATCAGTTTAGTTTTATTTCTAGACTCTTATACTTTAGTAATTAAAATAGTATTAACATTATTATTAATTTTTAGTTCTGCACTAATTTCAGGCTCTGAAGTTGCTTTTTTTTCACTTTCTAATACTGATATAAAAAAGGCAGCTAGATCAAATAACAAAGCTTTAAACCTCATTTCAACTTTAAGAAATAAGCCTAGAAGATTACTTGCTGTCTTATTAGTGTCAAATAATTTCATAAACATTTCAATAGTTCTCATACTTTCTTCGATTGGTAATTTATTTAATTTTGATTCGATTCCTTCTTGGCTAAATTTTATTTTAGAAGTAGGATTTATTACTTTAATTATTTTGTTATTTGGAGAAATTCTACCCAAAGTATATGCTAATAGAAATCCAATTTTATTTTCTAAAAAAATGGCTTTACCAATACAAATATTAGATAAATATATTTTCTTTTTTCTTACAATCCCTATGAGTAATATGACACAGTTTATTCAACAAAAATTAGTTTTCAAAAAAACAAATCTTTCAGTTGACAAATTGTCTGATGCACTTGAACTTACTGATAAAAGTGAAACTTCAAAAGATGAAAAAAAAATATTAAATGGAATAGTCTCATTTGGAAGTTTAGAAGTTAAACAAATTATGAAGCCTAGAATAGATGTCTTTTCAGTTCCAAATAGCATTAGCTATGTTGAACTAATTAAGATGGTGAAACAACATAAATTTTCTAGAATTCCTGTTTATCAAAACAAGATAGATGAAGTAATAGGTATTATTTATTTAAAAGATTTATTTCCTCATTTAAATAAAAAAGATTTTAATTGGAATTCTTTAATCAGAGAACCTTATTTCATACCCGAAAACAAAAAATTAGACGATTTGTTAAAAGAATTTCAGCAACTTAAAATCCATTTAGCGGTTGTAGTTGATGAATATGGCGGAAATTCTGGAATTGTAACTATGGATGATATCGTTGAGGAGATAGTCGGTGATATAAATGATCAGTTTAATATGGAAGATTTTTATTATTCAAAAATAGATGATTATAACTATATTTTTGAAGGAAAAATTAATCTTAATGATTTATATAGGGTAATTAATGTTAATGATCAAAGTATTTTTGAAAGTAAAAAGGGTGAGTCTGAAACTTTAGCTGGATTTTTATTAGAGCAAATTGGATTTTTTCCAAAGAGAGGATCAGTTATTAAGGTTAATAATATAAAGTTTACTATCAATGAAGTTGATAGAAAGAGAATAAAAAAAGTAGAGGTTAGTCTTAAAAAATAATGAAATTATTTATTTATTTATTTATTTTTCTTACTGGATGTGAACAAGTTGTTTTGCCTAAACAAAAAGTTTTTTTATCTCAACAATTTCCTTTTCCCTCCTATGTTGATACTCAAAAAAAATGTTTTTATAATTTTCAAATAAATGAGTTATCTCACATATATTTTGATGAAAATTGTAATTCAGTTATTAAATATGAGTTATTAAAGTCTACGATATATATATCCAATATAAAAATTAATGATAATCTGGAATTAATTAAAAGTGATTTCAATAAAAGATTATCTGATAATTCTCATAAATCTTCAATAGTAAAGTCTAGTGAATTTAATGATAGAAATAAGAATGTTTACGCTAAATATTTCACTTTTATAGGCGATTCCCCTTCAAATACTCAATTTTATATTACGGATTCGATTTCAAATTTTATTAGCGGATCACTTTTCTTTGAATCGAAATCAAATTATGATTCTTTATTACCGTCCATTACATATATGAATAATGACATTAGAAAAATTATTCAATCATTTAAATGGAATTAATTCTTTATAATGTCAAATAATAATAAAAAGCGACTTTATTTAGTGCTTTTATTAGGAGTTTTTTTAGCTAATAAAAATTTTCTAATTAAAAACTTCATCGTTAAATTCTGAATTTAAGATCACTTTATTAAGAATCATTTCTATGGATTGAGGACCGAAAGATTGAGTTTTTATTGTTGGAAATAATATACCTTCATATTCTTTGTATTTTCCTATTTCTGACTCTTGAATTTGACTTTGACCTCCAATATTTGTAGTAGAAATTTCTTTTATTTTTAAACCAGTTTTAACATCATATAAAAATTTTGATGAAATGACATCTCCAGAAATTTCAATTACATAAGCTTCAACTTCTCCTACTTTCTCAATTCCAATAAATTTAATATTGGGATTATTTAATAGATTTAATTCTGGAAATGTGCCTAGTGATTTTTTTAAATCAGTGTGCATATTTGTTGGTAATTCCATTTTGTTAGGCCCTTGTTTTGCGAAAGCCCCACTTTCTGTAATGACCATTTTCATCATTTCATTTCCATTCATTGTCATTCTATTAGCAAATTTTCCTTTAACTCTTTTTTCTTCACTAATAATTTTTGAACCCATAGCCTGGCCTTCATAAGATAGAATTAAAGAATTAATAGAGCTTAATTTCTCATTTCCTCCAATAGCATTTATATAATTTTCAAGAATATTTTTTGCAGTTAAGCCTATTGGCTTTGAAGAATATTCGGGCTTACTAGTTACACTTCCTTTTTTGTCATAAAAATTTACTGGAATTTTTTTTCCATTAAATTGAATGTTTTCGAGTTTTTCGATAATTTCAGATCCTTTTCCTGTTACAACTAATTGAGCATTGTCTAATGCAAAGTATTTATTTGCTGCTTTTTGAACATCTTCAACTGTTACCTTATTGATATTAGAAAGAAAAGTTTTATAATAATCCGATTTAAGTTCATTACTTTCAATATTAATGGCATAATTTGCAATTGTTGAAGTTCTTTCCATCGCTAAAACAAACTCGCCTAAATATTTAGCTTTTGCATTCTTCAATTCTTTTTCTGAAACTGGATATTTTTGAATTTTTTCAATCTCTTTTAGAATTTCTATTAAAGCACTATCTGTAACTTGTGAACGTGTAGTAGTAGTAGCTCTAAACTTGGCTTTACTATACTTATCATCTCCTAATCCTGAGTAAGCTCCATATGCATATCCTTTGTCCTCCCTGATGTTATTAAATAATCTAGATTCTGCTCCGGCCCCTAAAATTCTATTAGCAATAAGTGCACTAAAATAGTCCTTATTAGACATTTTTAAATCTATAAGATTTTGAAATGTTATTTCAGAATTCGCTGAATTTGGCATATCAATAATATTAATACCTAACTGATCTGGAGTTTTTGGCGTAATAATATTATTATTTGATTTTTCAGAAAATTTTGAATCAAGTTTTGAATCATTTTTCCATTTTCTAAAAAGTTTTTTAACTAATTTTTTAGTTTCCTCTACTTTAACGTCACCTATTATTACTAGATAAGCATTATTAGGCTTAAAATATATTTCATAAAAGTTTTTAATATCAGCTAGTTTGACATTTTCTAGAGATTCATTGGAGATAAACTCTCCATAAGGGTGTGAAACACTATAAGCTATTGCGTTCTCAACTCTTCTTGCTATTGAGGGTGTATTTTTTTCATTATTTTTTATGTTATCAAAAAGAATATTTTTTTGTTGATTAAATTCTTCTTCAAGAAATTCAGGATTTAAAGTACTCTGAGAAAACATAGTTAATACTCTTTCATAGTATCTTGAAAGAGAACTAGCAAAACCTCCTTGAGAAGAAAAGCTCATTCTTGCACCCATAAAATCAACTTCTTCATTAAAGCTATCTTTATTTTGTTTAGTATTTCCTTTACCAATTAGCATTCCGGTTAAGTTTGATATCCCACTTAATTCACCTTCAAAAACAGGAGGGTTATCAATTAGAAGATTTATAGAAACTCTTGGTAACTTATGGTTTTCTACAATCATAACTTTTAAACCATTTTTTAAATCAATAGAAACTGGTTCTTCAAAGTTAATTTGAGGAGGATCGCCTGCAATTGGAATTGATCTATCTACTTGTGCTGATAATGAACTCCAAAAAGTAAATAAGAGTATATTAAGGAATATTTTTTTCATGATTCTAATTTTTTTGATTTTCAGGCAAGTATTCTAAAATTAACCTTTGATTTGTATTTAAGTATTTATTAGCAGCATCTTTTATTTCTTCTCTTGTTATGGATCTGTATATATCAATTGTTGAGTTAATTAAATTGGTATCACCATATAAAGTATAATAATCTGCTAAAGATTGGGCAATACCTTGAATGGATGAATTTGAATTAACAAACCTATTTTCAAATTTATTTTGAAGTTTTTTATAATTTTTTTCAGAAATAAGATTTTTTTGAATTTTAACAACTTCTTCTTCAATTTCTAAAATTAATTGGCTTAATTCAGTTTCTCCTAAAGGAAGAGCAAGTAAGGCGTACATGCTATAATCTTCATGTCCAATACTAATTGCTTGTACTTCAATAGCTGTTTTGTTTTTATCAACCATTTTTTTGTAAAGTTTAGAGCTAGGCCCATCACTTAAATATGTAGATATAAAATCTAAAATTACAGCATCTCTAGATTTCATTGACGGTGTTTTGAAGCCCATTATTATTGCTGGAATTTGAATATTAGGATCGTACTCTATAGCTCTAATTTCTTCTAAAATAGGATCTTCTATAACAATTTCTCTTTTCATTTTAGGAGCAGCCGGAACTTCACTAAAATATTCTGAAATTAATTTTTTAGTATTGTCAATGTCAATATCTCCTGCTACAACAAAAACTGCATTACTTGGCATATAGAAATTGGCTCTGAAATCTAGAAAATCTTGAAGCTTTGCATTGTCTAAATGTTCTGGAACTCCTATGAGAGGATTTTTGTAGGTGTGTTTTTTAAAAAGATTAGATTTTAAAGCTTCATAAAAACGACTATAGGGCTGATTGTCTCTCATTCTCTTCTCCTCTTTAACAGCTTCTCTTTGAATATCAATTCCTTGTTGATCAATAACAGGAGAAAGCATGATTTCTGAATACCTCCAAAGCCCAAGCCTTAAACTGTTTGAAGGCATAACGGCATAATAATAGGTCATATCAACACTGGTCATAGCATTTCCATTTCCGCCATTTGACGATAATATTTTATACCATTCACCACTTGCCATATTTTTAGTCTCTTTCCCTAATAAATGTTCAAAAAAATGTGCAAAACCAGTTTTTTTAGAGTCTTCGTTTTTTGCTCCTACATGAAACATTAAGCCTGTTGAAACTACGGGTGCTGAATTATCTTGATGAAGAATGATATGCAATCCATTATCTAATTTATATTCTTCAAATTCAACAGATTGTGAAAATGAGTTATTTAAATAGAGAATGCTTAAAAGTGATATAAGAGTTAGATATTTCATTTTATAAAATTTGAATAACAAATCTATAAATTTAATTTTTATTGGGATAATTTACCCTGTAATTATACTTGTAATTTTATTTTATTTAAATACATAGACTAATATCTATAAAATTATTGTGTTATACGGTCATTCCTTGTATATTTGCACACGTTTTTGATTAAAAAATAAATTATGTACGCAATAGTAGAAATAGCCGGTCAACAGTTTAAGGTTGAAAAAGATCAAAAAGTTTATGTAAATAGGCTTGAAGGAAAAGAAGGATCAAAGGTTGCTTTTGATAATATACTATTGCTAGACAATGCTGGAAAAATTCTTCTTGGAGACCCTTCTGTTAAGGGAGCAAGTGTTGAGGCTAAAATTCTAAAACATTTAAAAGATGATAAAGTAATTGTTTTTAAGAAGAAAAGAAGAAAAGGCTATAAAGTTAAAAATGGACATCGTCAATTTTTGACTGAAATTATGGTTGAAAAAATTCTTGAAAAAGGAGCGAAAGCTAAATCAGAAACAAAAATAGAAGTTAAAGAATCTAAACCTGTTGTTGAAAAAAAACCAGCAACTAAAAAACCAGCAACTAAGAAACCAGCAGCTAAGAAACCAGCAGCTAAAAAAACAACTGTAAAAAAACCAGCTGCTAAAAAAACAACAAAAAAAGCTTAATAAAATTTTTATAACATGGCTCATAAAAAAGGTGTAGGTAGTTCAAAAAATGGAAGAGAATCAGAATCTAAACGATTAGGCGTTAAAATTTTTGGTGGTCAAGCTGCAATTGCTGGAAACATTATTGTACGTCAAAGAGGAACTGCTCATAAAGCTGGTGAAAATGTTTACGTTAGTAAAGATCATACTCTTCATGCAAGAATTGATGGATTAGTAAAGTTTACTAAAAAAAAGGATAATAAATCTTTTGTATCTATAGTCCCTTTTGAAGCTTAAATTTCCTTTATAATTCATTTCAAATTATTTATTAAATATCATAATAGTTTAATAACTTGAACTATGCCATTATTTAAGCATGTTGAAATAAAACCTAATACTTTTCTTGTTATTTGGAAAATAACAGAGTCTGAAATCTATTTAAATAAAGGTCTAAATAATTTTAATCAATACTCTTCTAAACTAAATAAACTAAAAGGACAATCTCAGCGTAGGCAATTCTTAAGTATTCTCCAATTATTACAACTTAAAAACTTATCATTTGAAGATTTAAAATATAATAAAAGTGGCAAGCCTGAATTGGATAATAATTTTATTTCCATAACTCATTCATTTGATTATTCTGGAATTATTTTATCTGACAGAAAAGTAGGAATTGATATTGAAAAACTTAGACCAAGTATTTTAAAAATTTCTAAAAAATTTATAAACCAGCATGAGATCAATTTAATTGGTGAATTATCTATTGAAAATTTAACTAAAGTTTGGACTATTAAAGAAGCTATCTTTAAGGCCTTTGGGTTTAGCGGTATTGATTTTAAAAAAAATATAATTATTGAATCAATTAATACTGGTTTTCAAAAAGCAAATGTAAAAATCAACAAAAACAATAAAGTAGAGTATTATGATGTTGAGATAATTAGTTTTTCACAATATATTTGTTCAATAGCAATTTAATTATGTATCAAATTTTTAATTTAATGTTCGAACAGTACTCTCAATATGAAACTTTTGATATTATTTTAGAGATTACTGCTGTTATTTTTGGACTTTTAAGTGTTTGGTATTCTAAAAACAATAATATTCTTGTTTATCCTACAGGAATGATCAGTACTTCTATCTTTATTTATCTACTATATAAATGGGTTCTTTTGGGTGATATGATTATAAATGCTTATTATTTTGTGATGAGTATTTATGGTTGGTACGTTTGGACTAGAAAAGAAAATAACATATACACACCAATTTCAGTAATGGAAGCTAAAGAAAAGAAAGCTTCTATTTTCATTTTCATTTTTTCTATAATATTTGTTTACTTCGTTTATATCTATTTTGATAAATGGGATTCTATTACAGCTTATATTGATAACATAACTACAGCCATTTTCTTTGTTGGAATGTGGCTAATGGCTAAAAGAAAAATTGAAAGTTGGATTTTTTGGATTATTGGTGATATAATTTCAGTGCCTCTATATTTTTATAAAGGATTAACTTTTACAAGTTTACAATACCTTATTTTTACTCTTATTGCAATTGCTGGCTACTATTCATGGAAAAAAATCTTAAACAAACCCCCTCAAACTGCTTAAAAGTAGTTCTTTTTGGTCCTGAATCTTCCGGAAAGACTACACTTTCTAGAGAATTGGCCAGTTATTACAATACTCATTGGGTTGAAGAATATGCTCGTGAATATTTACAAAATAAATGGGATCAAGAAAAGAAAATTTGTGAATTAGAAGATATTATACCAATTGCAAATGGGCAAATTAAATTAGAAAACGAATTTTCTAAAAAAACTAAGAATCTTTTAATCTGTGATACGGATTTATTAGAAACTAAAATTTACTCTGAAACTTATTATAATGGATTTTGTGATCCTCTTTTAAATAAATATGCTTTAGAAAACAAATACGATTTGTACCTGTTAACGGACATTGATATTCCTTGGGCTCCTGATGATTTAAGAGATAGACCTAATAATAGAAAGGAAATGTTTAAAGCATTTGACGAAGCTTTAATTAAGTATAATAGAAGATATATTTTGGTTAGTGGAAATAAGAAAAAAAGATTGAAACTAGCAATAAATGAAATAGATAAATTAATATCAAATAAATAATATATATATATGCTTAAAATAGGGGGTGCTACGGCTGAGATTATACCCAATGATCTGCCAAGTAATTTTGGAAAGGGAAATTGGTGTCTTAGAAGAGTAACTCATTAATTATATAAGATATTTATTAACGAAAAACATTTTATTTTTTTTGATTTTACTTTTTTCCTTTAATTTATTATATTTTAGAGCTGTGAAAAGAATATTAAGCTTTTTATTGATATATATTTTAAGCCTACCATCTATATTTGGCTTAAGTCATTTTATTTACGAAGATCATATTGTTTGTAATGAACTAGAAGTTCATATTCACCAATCTGAATTAGATTGTTCTACCTGTGATTTTATTAGAATAAGTTTTGATTATAATTCTAATAAAATTGAATATTCAGATATTCAATTTTATTCTTCACAACGACAAATAACTGTTCAAAGGGAAATATATTTTTCTCGTTTTATTAATGCTTTTGATTCTAGAGGCCCACCGGCAAATTGTTAATACTTATTATCAATTAAATCAATCTTTAATAAAATTATTATCATGAATAACATTATAAAATATGCCTTGTTGGCATTAGCGCTATTTAGCAAAAACACAATTATATCTCAAAATTTAAAAGTAAATGACACTATCTTAATCAAAAAACAAGATTTGGAAGAAGTTATAGTTTCTGCTTTTAGGGCATCTAAAGATACTCCCATGAGTTTTATTGAAATAGACGCAAAAGATATAGCTCCATTAAATTTAGGTCAAGATTTACCAACAATATTAAATTTTACTCCTTCTGTTGTTACTCATTCGGATGCTGGTAATGGAGTAGGTTATTCGGCAATGCATATTAGAGGATCTGATGAGACCAGAGTAAATGTCACTTTAAATGGAATTCCATTAAATGACTCAGAATCTCAATTAGTATATTGGGTTAACATGCCAGACTTAAGCAGCTCAATAAGTAATATTCAAATTCAAAGAGGGGTTGGGACTTCTACAAATGGCTCTGGAGCGTTTGGAGGAAGCATTAATATATTAACTGATATTCATTCAGATTACCCTTTAACTGAAATTTCTAATTCTTTTGGAAGCTATGGCACTTTAAAAAATTCTATAAAATTCTCAACTGGATTGTCAATTAATAAAATAGAATTTAGCGGTAGGTTCTCAAACATTTCTTCTGATGGATATATTGATAGAGCATCTTCTGATTTAAAATCTTATTTTCTTCAAGGAATTTATGAAACTGAAAACACTGTAATTAAAATTTTAAATTTTGCTGGACATGAAATTACATATCAATCTTGGTATGGTATTGATGGTGAAACCTTAATGAAAAATAGAACTTATAATCCTGCAGGAATTTATACAGACATTAAAGGAAACACTAAGTTTTATGATAATCAAGAAGACAACTATAAACAAGATCATTATCAATTTCATTGGAATCAAAAATTAAATAATAATTGGATAGGAAACGTATCTTTTCATTACACACATGGTAGAGGGTATTATGAAGAATATATGGAGAATCAACATGCTGAGGATTATGGTTTAGAGGGGCATGATGTTGATGGAGAACATGAAGAAACTGATTTGGTCAGACGTCTTTGGTTAGATAATGACTTTTATGGAACCGTTTTTAATTTTGTAAACACTACTAAAAAATATGAATTAATTTTTGGGGGCTCATATAATAATTATTTAGGTGAACATTTTGGTAAAGTGATTTGGGCTAGAGAGGCAGGAAATTCCGAAATTGGACATAAATTTTACGATAATTATGGAGATAAAAATGAAACTAACTTATACTCTAAATTAGATTATCATTTAAATGACAAGCTTTCTTTATTTGGAGACATTCAATTTAGAAATGTTAATTACAAAGCAGATTTTTCAGGGTCAGGCTGGTATGATGGTGGTCATAATCATGGTGCTCAAGGAGATGATGTTTTTAATTCGATAGATAAAAAATTAAATTTTTTAAATCCTAAAATAGGTCTCTATTATAAAATTAATGATAGAAATGATTTTTATATTTCATATGCAAAAGCACAGAGAGAGCCAACTAGAGCTGATTATGAAAATGGAAACCCATACCCTGAAACTTTAAATGATTTTGAAATAGGATGGAAAAGAAAAAATAAAAACTCAAAGGTCAACTTAAATATATACTTTATGAACTATAAAGATCAATTGGTTTTGACTGGTGAGACTGATGGAGTTGGAAATAGAATAAGAGCAAATGTTGGTAACAGTTATCGATTAGGTTTGGAATTTGATGCAATATACTTTTTGTCTGATCGATTTATTGTAAAACCGAATTTTACCTTAAGTTCAAATAAGAATAAAGATTATTATTTTAATTATAATGGAGAATTAAAGAATTTTGGAGATACAAACCTGTCATTCTCTCCTGAATTAATTTTAGCTAATTCTTTGACTTATAAAATCACTGATGATTTTTCTTCTTTTTTAAATTCTAAATATATCGGGGAGCAATATATGTCAAACACTAATGTAGAAACATCTATATTGGATTCTTTTTTTGTCAATGATTTAGGATTTAATTATAAATTCTCTATAAATGGACTGTTAGATGACGCCTCACTAAATATATTAGTAAATAATGTGTTTGATTATAAATACGTAAGTCATGGTAGTCATTATTTTTATGATTTAATGATAGACTCTGATCCTGAAACTATTAATACAATTGGAGGATCGAATTATTTTCCAATGGCTGATAGGAATTTCCTGATGGGAATAAATTTAAAATTTTAGTTAGAAATTCTTATAGTGTTTCCATTTTTTTCTGAATAATATAATAACATGGGGTATTGACTATTATTATTGTTGGATAATATTTGTCCTGTAGCTAAACTGTATTTAAGCTCTTCGCAAGAGCATTTGGATTGGACACCCTCAATAATCATTGTAGAACATTGTGATGGGTATTGATTGGGACAACTAGCTTCCCAAGCCATAATTTGATCATTAATATTAAAAAGTAACAGACCTTTTATTCCTCCAGATGATAAATAAATAGAACCGCCACTATATTTTAAATTATCATACTGAGGAAGATTTAAGTTAATCACTTTTTCAAAAGAAATATCCTGAAGAAAAGGGTTGTCATTTAATTGATTTTTAGAACAAGAAATTATTTCAAAAAAAATAAATAAAAAAAATAGTTTATTGTAGTTCATTATATGATTAAAATAAGCAAAAATTAATACACTTAATAATTTTGTATATTTGTGATGTATCCCAATTAGTAGGGATTTTTTGTTTTTAAATATATAACGATGAATGATGTTTCTTATTATACAAAAGAAGGTTTAAATAAATTGAGAGATGAATTAAATTACCTTAAGGATGTTGAACGACCTAAAGCTTCCAATGCAATTGGTGAGGCAAGAGATAAAGGAGATTTAAGTGAAAATGCTGAATATGATGCAGCTAAGGAAGCTCAAGGGTTATTAGAAATGAGAATTTCTAAAATGGATGAAATTATGGCTAATGCTCGATTAATTGATGAGTCACAACTTGATACATCAAAAGTTCTAGTTCTTTCTAAAGTAGTAATCAAAAATTTAAATAATCAAATGCAAATGAACTATACTTTGGTAGCAGAAAGTGAAGCTGATTTGAAATCTGGAAAAATTTCTGTTAACTCTCCAATAGGTAAAGGATTATTAGGTAAAAAAGTTGGAGAAATTGCAGAAGTAACTGTTCCTAATGGCGCATTAAAATTTGAAATTATTTCAATAGACAGATAAAATTTTGACATCAATTTTTACTAAAATTATTAACAACGAAATTCCTTGTTACAAAGTAGCAGAAACAGAGAATTGTTTTGCTTTTTTGGATATTAATCCAAATGCAGAGGGTCATACTTTGTGTATACCCAAACAAGAAGTTGATAATTTATTTGATTTAGATACAAAGTTATATAATGAATTAATGATGTTTTCAAAAAAAGTTGCTAAAGCTTTAAAAAAAGCTATTCCATGTGAAAGAGTTGCTATGTCGGTAATTGGATTAGAAGTTCCTCATGCGCATGTTCATTTAATTCCCATAAACGAAATGAAAGATGTTACATTTAGAAATAAAGTAACTTTTTCAAAAAATGAATTTCAAGATATAGCTAATAATATCAAATCTTATCTTTAAATTCAGCAAGACTAATTATTATTTCAGTTCCTAAATTAACTTCAGATTTTTTAACATAAATATCACCATTATGATTTTGTGTTATTATTCTTTTAGCTAATGACAACCCTAAACCCCAGCCTTTAATTTTAGTTGAATAACCAGAATTAAAAATTTTGTTTTGAATTTCTTTGTTTATTCCTTCTCCATTATCTTTAATTAGTATTTTAATTTCACTAGCTGATTTCAAAACAGAAAACTCAATAATCCCTTCACCTTTCATTGAATCAATACTGTTTTTAACTAAATTTTCTATTACCCAGTCAAAAAGCGTTTTATTAATTAAGCAATAAGCAGGACTCTTTAATGGCTTAAATTTAAATTTTATTAAAGAAGAATTCCTTTTTTTTAAATAGTTGATAATCGACTCTAAAGCATGGTTAATGTTTTCTTTTTTGAGAGTTACTTTACTTCCTATTTCAGAAAATCTTTCAGTTATCTTATTAAGTCTGTCTAAATCTTTTTCAATTTCAACAGTAATATTACTATCAACTTTTTTTTCTTTAAGTATAGTTGTCCAACCTAATAAAGAAGATAAAGGTGTTGCTATTTGATGCGCTGTTTCTTTAGCAAAAGAAGCCCAAATTTTATTTTTATTTGAATCTATAGTTGATTTAAAATAATTTATAACAATTAAAAAGAAAAATAGTCCTACAATAAATAATGCTATTGGGTAATATTTTAATTTATTGAAAGTGGAAGAATTACCATAATACAATTTTTGACTAATTGTATCACTGAATTTAATTTCAATTGGTTTATTTTCTTTTGATATTTTATTTAACGTGAATTTTAATTTATTTGAGTCAATAGCTTTAGAAGTGTTTTCAAAAATATTTTTATGAGATAAAATTTTTCCATTTCTATCGACCTGAATTATTGGATTTTCAAAATTTTTAGTTAAAATCATGAAAGTCAATTCTCCCAAATCATCTTCTAGATTTTTATTTTCTATGAAATTTTTCTGAGCTATAGCCCATAATTCAATTTTTCTTCTTTCTTCTTTTTTTGTAAAATCTATAATTTTTATTGTGTTCAGTAAGATCAAACAAACACCAATAATTAGTCCTAAAAAAAGAATTATTCTTATTGTTGTATTTTTAAATTTACTTTTAAGCACAATTTGTTAATATTATCTAATATAAAAGTTTTTTTTCCTTTAATTAAGCTCTAAAATTTATTTAATTTTAAAAAAAATAATTTTATAATATGGACATATCAGGAAAATTGAAATTAGTTAATGATACTAAAGAATACGGAAGTAATGGTTTTAGAAAGCGTGAAGTCGTTATTACAACAGAAGAACAGTACCCACAGGATCTTTTAATTGAATTTATTCAAGATAAGTGTGATCTTTTAAATTCTTATAAAATGGGGGAGTCTGTAAAAATTGATATTAATTTAAGAGGAAGAGAGTGGGAAAGTCCTCAAGGAGAAATTAAATATTTTAATTCGATTCAAGGGTGGAGAATAGAAAAGCTAATGTCTGATTCTGGCAGTAATGATATTCCCCCTGTTCCACCAGCAGAAGCTTTTCAGCCTGCTGATGAAGTAAATGAAAATGAGCCAGACGATTTGCCATTTTAAATTAAATGTATCAGTTAAATAGTCAACATATTTTTCCTTCTGCGTTATCTGCTAATAAAGAGGGGGTGGTTGCTATTGGAGGAGACTTGAGTCCGGAAAGAATATTAATTGCTTATAAAAATGGCATATTCCCTTGGTTTGAAAATGATGATTTTTTAGCTTGGTGGAGTCCTGACCCTCGAATGGTATTGTTTCCAGAAAAATTAAAAATCTCAAAATCCACAAAAAAAATTTTAAAAGACAATCCTTTTGAAATCACATTTAATAAATCTTTTATGGAAGTAGTTAATGCTTGTGCAAAAGTTAAAAGATTTGGACAGAATGGAACGTGGATAACAAAGGGTCTAATGGAAGCTTACAAGAAATTACATAATAAAGGACATGCTTTTTCTGTTGAAGTTTGGGAAAATTTTGAACTAGTTGGTGGACTTTATGGAATTGACTTGGGAAATGTTTTTTGTGGAGAAAGTATGTTTACTAAAACTAATAATGCAAGTAAAATAGCTTTTATTTATTTGGTAAAAGAATTGTCAAAAAATGGGTATAAGTTAATTGATTGTCAGGTTCCAAGCGCTCATCTTAAAAGTCTTGGAGCTGAAGAAATCCCCCGTTCAGAATTCATAAAATATTTATTCTGATTTTTTTTGTATTATTTTTTCAAAATCTTCGATTTTTATAGCATTTTCTAATTTAAAATCCCCTATTGATATTCTAATTAATTTATGAAGATAAGATCCCACTTTTAGTTCTTTTCCAAAATCATTTGCTATTGATCTAATGTAGGTTCCTTTGCTACATTCAATTTCAAAATCAACTAATGGAAGATTTATATTGGTTAGTTTAAACTTAGAAATATATATTTCTCTTTGTTTTAATTCAACAGATTCTCCTTTTCTAGCATAATCATAAAGCTTTTTTCCATTCACCTTGATTGCTGAATAAATAGGAGGGGTTTGTTGAGATTTTCCTAAAAACTTTTTTGAAGTTAAATTCAATTTTTCTATATCAATATTTTTTATTGAACATTTTGATTCAATTGGAGTTTCTAAATCAAAGGATGGGGTAGTGGCTCCAATAAAAAAAGTTCCTGAGTACCCTTTTTTAGCACTTTGAAATTCAGCTATTTTTTTAGTTAATTTTCCAGTACATAATATTAATAAGCCCTCAGCTAATGGATCTAATGTTCCCGCATGACCAACCTTGATTTTCTTTATATCGAAAGAGGATTTTATAAGCCATCTAATTTTGTTAACCACTTGAAAAGAAGTCCAACCTATTGGCTTATTTATTAAAAGTAATTCTCCATTAATAAAAGAGTCTCTATTAAAGTCCATTATTTAAGGAGTAAAAAATAATAATTGAACCTATGATACAGCAATAAATAGAAAAGTAATATAATTTACTTTTTTTAACCAATAAGATCATCCATTTACATGCAAAAAGACCAGTAATAAAAGCTGATATAAAACCTAGTAATAAGGAAATGATATCAAAGTTTTCAAAACTCAATCCATGATCCAATAATGATTTAGCCATGCTTCCAAGAATTACTGGAATTACCATTATAAAAGAAAATCTTGCAGCTTTTTCTCTGTCTATACCCATAATAACAGCTGATGCTATAGTTGCTCCGCTTCTAGAAATTCCAGGTAAAATCGCAATAGCTTGAGCTAAACCAATTAAGAAACTGTTTTTAAAACCAATTTCATTTTGTTTTAATTTCAAAAAGTCGGAAAGAAATAATAACAAAGCAGTTATGTAAAGCATAGATCCAACTAGAATAAGATTTCCATCAAAAAAAGAATTTATAGTTTCTTTAAAAAATAATCCAACAAATACTGCAGGTATCATAGAAATTATTATTGATATGGAAAAATTATGTGATTCATTATATTTTTTGTCAAATAATCCGCTAATTATCCCCCAAAGATCTTTTCTGAAAAAGAAAATGGTGCTAAAAGCTGTTGCAGTATGTAGAACAATGGTAAAAAGTATATTTTCTTCTTCTGAAAGACTGTTTATTTTAAAAAATATTTCTTTAAATATTTCTAAATGTCCACTCGATGAAATAGGTAGAAATTCTGTTAAACCTTGCACTATTCCTAAAAGAATAGATTCAATGTAATCCATTTATTTTTTATTTGGATTTAAAAGAATGGCATAAACTTGAATTGCAAATCCAATTAAAACTAATGTAGGTGCCAGTCTAATTCTTCTAAAATTATAAATTTCAGGATTGAAGACATTTGGATCATCACTTCCTCCTCCTGACATCAAAATAAAGCCTAGAATAATAAAACATAGTCCTATTGACATTACTAGATAATTTTTTTTCTCAAAAATGAAATCTTCTTTCAGGTTTTTATTTTTTTTCATTAGTATAATTGTTCAATTTTTAATTTTAAAAACCTTTGAGTTGCAAGAAAGGTACAAATAGAGGTTATTACTATACTAAAAATTAGTATAGATGCAAATAAAGTGATTATTAAAAAAATATCATTTAATAATTTTAAATCTTGATATAAATTTTCAATATAATATATTGAAAAACTAAGCATGCCTATAGCAATTAGAGATCCTACTAATCCAAGCTTTATATGAGTAGCTATAAATGGTCTTCTAATAAAACCTTTAGTTGCACCAACTAATTGCATTGTTTTAATGGTCATTCTATTAGAATATATAGAAAGTCTAATAGAACCATTAATTATAATTATCGAAACAATTAAAAAAAAAGAAGCTAAAACCAAAATCCAAAATTTAATCTTAATTAGATTATCATTTATTAAAGAAATTAATGGTGCATCATATGAAATTTCATCAATGAATTCTAGTTTTTCAAACTCTTGGGATATTTCTTTAAAAACAGACGAGTTGACATAATCAAATTTTAAAAAGACATCTATGGAATTAAGCAGAGGATTAGACCCGTAAAATTCTAAAAAATTTTCACCAATTTCATCTATTAATATTTCTGCTCCTTTTTCTTTTGATATATAATTAACAGATTTTGTGTAAGGTTTTAAATTTATTTTTTTTTGTAATTGAACTGTTTCAATTTTTTTTGCATTATTATTAAAATAGATTGTAATAGGAATTTTTTCCTTAAAGTCATTTGATATTTTCCTAGCATTAAAAGCGAGTAAAAAAAATGCCCCCATTATGTATAGAACGATAGAGATACTTATTGTAACAAAAAAATAAGACGATAGTAATCTTCTGTTTTTAATCAAAAATATTATTTTAGTATATGGTAAAAATAAGAAACCTTTTTAATTGTTGTTAACTCATTTAAACTTTTCCTAGTTCATACAATAAATGTATTTTTGTTGTTTAATTCTTATGACAGTTTACGATTTTATTAATATTGAAGCAAAGTGGCAAAAATACTGGTCAGAAAATCAGGTATTTAAAGTTAATAATTATAGTAATCTTCCAAAGTATTATGTTATGGATATGTTTCCTTACCCTTCTGGTGCAGGTCTTCATGTTGGGCATCCTTTAGGATATATTGCTAGTGATATTTATTCTCGATATAAAAGACATAAAGGATTTAATGTTTTGCATCCTCAGGGTTATGATTCGTTTGGATTGCCAGCTGAGCAATATGCAATTCAAACAGGAAGACATCCGTTAGAAACAACAAATGAAAATATTTTAAGATATAGAACTCAACTAGATAGATTAGGTTTTTCTTTTGATTGGTCCAGAGAAATTAGGACATCAAATAAAGATTATTATAAATGGACTCAATGGATGTTTATTAAACTTTATAATTCCTGGTTTGATTTTGATTTAAATAAAGCTAGATCTATTGAAGAATTAATTTTAATTTTTCAAAAAAATGGAAATACTAATCTCAATGCATCTAAAAGCGAATCTTTAGAAGAGTTTAATTCTAATCAATGGAATAATTTTTCAGAATTAAAAAAAGAAAAATTATTATTAAAATACAGAATGGCTTTTCTATCTGAAATTGATGTGAATTGGTGTCCTAAATTAGGTACTGTTTTGGCAAATGATGAAATAATTGATGGGTTGTCAGAAAGAGGAGGATATGAAGTAATTAGAAAAAAAATGACCCAATGGAGTATTAGAATTTCTGCTTATTCTAATCGTTTACTTTCTGGTTTAGAAGATATAGATTGGCCTGATCCATTAAAAGAAATGCAAAGAAACTGGATAGGAAAGTCCGAAGGTGCACTAGTTAAGTTTGATATTTTAAATTTTGATAAAAAAATTGAAGCCTTTACAACTAGAGCAGATACAATTTATGGAGTAACTTTTGTTACACTAGCTCCGGAACATTCTTTAGTTGAATTAATAACTTTGGAAGAAAATAAAGATTTAGTAAAGAACTATATTTTAGAATCTAGTAAAAAATCTGAAAGAGAAAGGTTGTCAGATGTTAAAACTATAACTGGTGTTTTTACTGGTGCCTACGCTTTACATCCTTTGACGAATAATAAAATTCCTATTTGGATTTCAGATTATGTTTTAGCAGGATATGGAACGGGAGCCGTAATGGCAGTTCCGTGTGGTGATCAAAGAGATTATAATTTTGCTAAATTTTTTAATCTTCCGATAGCAAATATTTTTAAAGACATTGATATTTCTAATGAAGCCTTCAAAGAAAAAGATGACTTTATTTTAACTAATTCAGAAGAATTAAATGGTCTAGATTTTAAAAAAGGATTTGATTTAGCAATTGAAAAATTAGAAAAGGTAAATAAAGGAATACATAACGTTAACTATAAGTTGAGAGACGCAGTATTTAGTAGACAAAGATATTGGGGTGAGCCTTTTCCTGTTTATTATAAAGACAGTATGCCAGTAATGATTTCTGAAAAGTATTTACCTATAGAACTTCCAGATGTTGATAAATATTTGCCTACGGAAGATGGGAAACCTCCTTTAGGTAATTCAAGTGATTGGGCTTGGGATACTTTAAAAAATAATATTGTTAGTAATAAATTTATAGACAATGAAACAGTTTTCAGAATGGAACTTAATACCATGCCAGGATGGGCAGGGAGTTCATGGTATTTTAATAGATATATGGATCCAAACAATGAAAATGAATTTGCTTCTAAAAAATCTTTAGATTACTGGAAAGAAGTGGATTTATATATTGGAGGAAGCGAACATGCAACAGGACATTTATTATACTCTAGATTTTGGCAATATTTTTTATATGACTTAAACTTAGTTCCAGTAAAAGATTATGCTAAAAAATTAATTAATCAAGGAATGATTCTTGGTAATAGTGCTTTTATATATAGGATAAATGGCACTAATACTTATATCTCAAAGGAACTAGTTAACGAGCAAAATGTTCAGTTAATCCATATTGATGTCAGGTATGTTAATTTTAGTAATGAATTAGATTTAGAAGGATTAAAAAAATGGCAATCCCATTTTAAAAATGCAAAATTTGAATTTAAAAACAATAAGTTTTTCGTGCATAGAGAGGTTGAAAAGATGTCAAAATCTAAATATAATGTAGTTAGTCCAGATGAAATTTGTAATAAATATGGTGCGGATACTTTAAGGTTATATGAAATGTTTTTGGGACCTATTGAACAGGCTAAGCCATGGAATACTGCTGGTATAACTGGAACGTTTTCATTTTTAAAAAAGTTTTGGAGTTTATTTTATCAAAACGAAAAGTTCAATGTGTCAAATGAAAAACCTTCTAATGAAAGTTTAAAAGTTTTACATAAGACTATAAAGAAGATAAATGAAGATATCGAGAACTTTTCTTTTAATACATCTGTTAGTGCATTTATGATTTGTGTTAATGGATTAAATGCTATAAAATGTAATAACCGATCAGTTTTAGAATCTTTATGCGTTTTATTGTCCCCTTTTGCTCCTCATATCTGTGAAGAAATTTGGAGTAAGTTGGGTTATAATGAATCAATTTCATTTGTTAATTATCCCGAGTTTAATTCTGATTATATTAAAGAAGACACTATCGAATATCCTGTTTCTTTTAATGGCAAGCTTAAGTTTAAATTAATTCAAGAAACATCATTAGGTATTGAGCAAATAAAACAAAATATTTTAAGAGATCAGAGAACGAATAAATATTTAGATGATCGTGACATAAAAAAAATTATAGTAGTTCCAAAAAAGATAATTAATATAGTTTGTTGATTATGGCTTTTAATATTGAACTAATTGGATTTTCTGCTGCTATATTAACTACATTAGCTTTTGTTCCTCAAGTCTATCATGTATGGAAATCTAAATCTAATTCAGGACTTTCTTTGACTACCTATATGATGTTTGTGATAGGAGTTTTTTTGTGGCTTATTTATGGTATTTTTATCGATAGTATCTCAATGATAATAGCAAATAGTATTACTGTGTTTTTATCATTGATCATTATTTATTTTATAATAAAGTCTAAAAAATCTAATTAATGGTAATTTGTCTATCAATCTGTTGTTCCAAGGAAATAAATGTTTCTGTTCTAGACACTCCTTCAATAGATTGAATTTGATTGTTTAACATATACATAAGATGCTCATTGTCTTTACATAAAACCTTTATTAATATGCTCCAATTTCCTGTAGTATAGTGACACTCAAGGATTTCAGGAATTTTTTTCATTAACTTAATAGCCTCTTTATTTCTTTCAGCTTTATCAAAGTAAACTCCTATAAATGCTAAAGTTGAGTATCCAAGTGCTTTGGGGTTTAGTTTTAATTGATGACCTGAAATTAGATTTGATTTTTCCAATTTTCTAAGTCTTTGATGAATAGCCGCACCAGATATTCCTATTTTTCTAGATATTTCTAAAATTGGCATTCTTGAATTATTTGTTAATTCAATGAGAATTTTTTTATCTATACCATCTATTTTCAATACTTTTTTATTTATTTAGAACAATATCAATTGCGATTCGTTTACTCGAACCGGAAGAACCTAATTTACTAATTAATTGGTCATATTTTATTAAGATATCTTTTCTTTTATTTAAATCTAATATATTTTTAAGTTCTTTAGTTATGTTTTGTTTGGTACAATTGTTTTGAATTAATTCTTTAACAATTTCTTTATTCATAATTAAATTAACAAGAGAAATGAATTTTATTTTTATAATTATTTTTGCTAATAAAAAACTTAGTAAACTACTCTTGTAGCAAACAACTTGAGGAACTTTTAATATAGCTGTTTCTAAAGTTGCTGTACCACTAGTTACTATTGCAGCTTTAGACATAGACAGAATTTGATATGTTTGATTTTTTATAATAATTACATTTTTATTTTTAATTATATTTTTATAATAACTCGTTTCAATGTTTGGAGCGGCAGCTATTATAAATTGATAATCATTAAAATCATCAATTATATCCACCATAATTGATAATATTTTTTTTATTTCTTGTTTTCTGCTCCCAGGAAGAATAGCTATAATAGGTTTATTAGATTGTATGTTATTTTTTTTAATAAAATCTGTATTTTCAATTTTTGTAAAGTTCTTTATACTATCTAATAATGGGTGACCTAAATACTTTACTGGAAAATTATGTTTGATTTCAAAAAAATCTTTTTCAAATGGAAGAATTACGTATAGGTAATTAATATACTTTTTGATTTCATGAATTCTATTTTCATTCCAGGCCCATATTTGAGGAGCGATGTAATAGTATGTTTTAAAATTGTTTTTATCAGATTTTGCCCACTTAGCAATCCTAAGGTTAAACCCAGGGTAATCAATAAATATAATTTTATCAGGATTAAAGTTTAATATGTCTTTTTTACAAAAATTAATATTATTTAAAATAGTTCTGAGATTTACGATTACTTCATAAAATCCCATAAATGCTAATTCTTTGTAATGTTTTATAATTTTAGCTCCGGCCTTTTTCATTTTATCTCCTCCCCATCCTCTAATCTCTGCTTCTGAATCAATTTTAATTATTTCGTTAATTAAATTAGATCCATGTAAATCACCAGAAGCTTCACCAGCTATAATATAATACTTCATATTTCAGTTTATATTTTCCATTTGTTTAATTCCTTGATATTTGAGTGATCAGTCATATCAAATTTTACAGGAACTACTGAGATATATCCGTTTTTTAAAGCCCATTCATCAGAATCTTCACCCTTATCGTGATTAATAAGTTCACCTGTTAACCAATAATACTCTTTTCCTTGAGGACTTTTTCTTTTATCAAATTTTTCAATCCAATATGCTTTGGCCTGTCTACAAATTTTTATTCCTTTTATATCTTTTTTTAATAATTTTGGAAAATTAACATTTAAAGCATTTCCTTTAGGAATTCCCTCCTTTAAAGCAGCAATAGTTATTTTTTTGATGAAAGTTTTTATTGCGTTAAAATCTGCATTCCATCTATAATCTAATAATGAAAAGCCAATTGCAGGAATACCTTCTATACTGGCTTCTAAAGCAGCACTCATAGTTCCTGAATAGATAACATTAATTGATGAATTTGATCCATGATTTATTCCCGAAACACAGATGTCCGGTTTTTTTTCTAAAATTTCATTAATACCCATTTTAATACAGTCAGCAGGAGTCCCAGAACAAGAATATTCAATTTGAGGTCCATCATCTATTTTAATTGAATCGCAATGTAAAGTAGAATTAATTGTTATAGCATGACCCATTGCTGATTGAGGGCTATCAGGAGCAACTACTACAACGTCGCCTAATTCATTCATAACAGAAATTAAAGCTCTAATTCCTGGTGCTGTAATTCCATCATCATTTGTTACTAATATTAAAGGTTTTTTTGACATTTTTTAATTTTCATTAAAAGTACTTAAAAGAAAATGTTTTTAGAATTTATCTTTGAGTCCAAATTTCATAAACTGGATCTCCTTTGCTACTGAATCCTTTGTGATGCCATTCACTATTTAATAGTTCGTAGTTAAATTTTAAACTGAGCCCTACTTTAGAATCATCTCTAGAGAAGAAGTCGATATTTTCAACATATTCTCCATCAATAGTTGTATAAGTTCCTCCTCCAGTTCCCATGAATTTTTTAGTCTCTGTATTATAAGCTATCCATTGAAACCTAGAGCCAGATAAAATTTTCATAGTTTTTCTTGGTCTACTAGTATCTCTTAATTGTTTAACTCCGCTCCTTATTCTACCCGACATCAACCAAGGGCCTTCAAGTTTTCCAGGAGTTCCATTATCTATTCTTTTGAATTTCATTCCACTATCAACAATTGCCATAATAGAATCATTAATTTGGACTTTAAAAGTAACTTCTGTGCCTACACGATCAGAATTATTAGTATCAAACTCTACCTTTTCTGTCATGGTGTCACCATTTAAATTCCAGGTACCACCATTAGAATAAATAAATTGACCAGTTTTTGAATCATAGGTACTAATCACTTGAAATCCATCTGAAAAAATTACAACACTTTTTAGTTCTGCCCCATTTTCAGACGTATGATGTCTTTCCCAAGCTCCGATAAAACTTTGAGCATTAACATTAGTTATCAAGAGATTATAAATTAATAAAATAATTATTTTTTTCATTTTTTTTCATTTAAATATGTGATTACTTTTTTAGTAGCTCCTTGATTTGATTTGATATAATTGTAATTAATTTCTCCCATTTCATCTCTTTTATCATTGGATTGAATTAATTCATTAATTTTTGTTTTAAAAGAATCATAGTTCCTTATACTTATTATTCCATTTAAATTGATTAGATCTGAAACTTCCGGAAATTTTTCAAAGGTCTTTCCAATCACTACTGGTATCTTAAATACAGCTGGTTCTAATGTATTGTGTAATCCTGTATTCCCCATTCCTCCTCCAACATAAGAAATATCAGCATAAGCATATAATTTTGTTAGCAATCCTACACTGTCAACAAAAATTATATCGATATTTTGAAAATTTTTAGAATTTAATTTTGATAATAATATTGAATTTGATTTGATTTTTTGTTGAATTTTTTCAATATACTTTAAATTAATTTGGTGAGGAGCTATGATCCAACAAGTATCATTGAATAGATGGGAATTAATAAATTTCAAAATCAAATCATCATCTTCCTTCCAAGTACTTCCAGCTACTATACAGGTTCGAGAATTTTTAAATTCATTTACAAATGAAACTTCATTGTTTTGATCTAATAATGTCATAACTCTATCATATCTTGAATCACCCATTATTGAACAATTGTTGAAATTAAATTTAGAAAGCACTTTCATTGAATTATTGTTTTGAACAAACAAATGTGAAAATGATTTTAAAATTTTTCTCATCCAAAATCCGTAAAATTTGAAAATCCAATGATTTTCTCTAAATAAACCTGCAATTAAATAAGTGGGAATATTTCTTTTTTTTAGAGATAGTAAAAAATTTGGCCAAAATTCATATTTAACAAATAATGCTATATCTGGTTTTATAATATCTAAAAATCTATTGGCATTTTTATAGGTATCTATTGGCATGTAAACTGTTAAATCACTTATTGGATTGTTTTTTCTAGCGTTATATCCAGAAGAAGAAAAAAAGGATAGTACAATTTTATGATTTTTATAAAGAGATTTGATTTCTGTAAAAACAGGTAGACCTTGTTCATATTCACCTAATGAAGCTACATGAATCCAAATGTATTTTTCACTCTTTGAAATTTCTTTTTGAAGTACATGAAAAACATTTTCTCTTTCATTAATGAATTTTCTAATTTTTAAATTAAAAATTTTTAAGATGGATAATAAAACCATCACTTTTATCATCAATAAATTATATAGTGTACTCATATCATTTAATACAACACTAAAGTAGTATTTTGTAAATATATTTAATTTTAAACTGCGTATTTTATTATTTTTACACAAAATCATAATATGAAAAAAATCCAAATGGTAGATTTACAAACTCAATATGAGTTTATAAAAAATAAAGTTGACGCTTCTGTTTTAGAAGTTTTTCAAAAAGGCACATTTATAAATGGACCATCAGTTTCACAGTTTCAAAGTAATTTGGAGTCTTATTTAAACGTAAAACATGTCATTCCATGTGCTAATGGAACAGATGCTCTTCAAATTGCCCTAATGAGTTTAGATTTGAAACCAGGTGATGAAATAATTACTTCTGATTTTTCATTTGTAGCTTGCGTTGAAGTTATTGCTTTATTAAAACTGAATCCTGTTTTAGTAGATGTTGATTTGGAAACTTTTAATATAGATTGCAATAAAGTTATTAAAGCAATTACCCCTAATACCAAGGCTATAATTCCTGTTCATTTATTTGGTCAAGTTGCAAATATGGAAGAGATCATGAAGCTTGCAAAAGTTAACAACTTATTTGTAATAGAAGATAATGCACAAGGAATGGGTTCTGTATTCGAATTTTCTAATAACAATAAAATTAAATCTGGAACTATAGGCGATTTGGGTACTACTTCTTTTTTTCCGTCAAAAAACCTTGGTTGCTATGGAGATGGAGGAGCTATTTTTACTAACAATGATGATTTGGCACATATTATTCGCGGTATAGTAAATCATGGTATGTATAAAAGATACCATCATGATGTTGTTGGGGTTAATTCAAGGTTAGATAGTATTCAGGCTGTTGTTTTAAACGCTAAATTGCCTCTTTTAGATTTTTATAATGAAAGAAGAAAGGAAGCAGCTCTATTATATACAAGTAGATTAGAGAGTAATAAATGTTTAATTACACCAAAGGTAAAGGGTGATAGTCAGTCCCATGTTTTTCATCAATATACCCTTAGAATTATAAATGGAAAGAGGGATGCATTAGCCAAGTATTTATCAGATTTAAAAATTCCTTTTGGAATTTATTATCCTATTCCATTACATCGACAAAAAGCTTATTTGGATAAAAGATATGATGAGAAGGATTTTAAGATTTCTAATTTAATGAGCGAACAAGTTATTTCTCTTCCAATGCATTCTGAACTAGATGAAGATCAGATAGATTTTATTTGTGAAAAAATAAATGAGTTTTTTAAAGATCAGGAAAACTAGTTGCTAAGTTTCTATCAATTTTATTTACTAATCCTTGAAGAACTTTTCCTGGACCAATTTCAATAAATTCAGTTGTTCCATCTTTAATCATTTGATTAACACTTTGAGTCCATTTAACAGGTGAAGTTAGTTGAGAAATTAAATTTTCTTTTATTTTTTCTATAGATTTCTCGCCAATCCCATTTACATTTTGGTATATTGGACATATTGGTTGATTAAAGCAAGAATTGTTTATTGCAATTGATAATTTTTCTTTTGCACCTTCCATTAATGGAGAATGAAATGCTCCGCCAACAGGAAGTATTAAAGCTCTTTTAGCCCCAGCTTTAGTTAGCTTTAAACAAGCTTCTTTAATTGCATTTACTTCTCCAGAAATTACAACTTGACCAGGGCAATTATAATTAGCGGCTACTACAATCCCATTTGTTTCATGACAAATATTCTCAATTACTTTATTTTCAAGAGCCAAGATAGCTGCCATGGTTCCTTTTGTATTTTCACATGATTTTTGCATTGCTTTCGCTCTTATTGCAACTAGATTCAAACCTTCTTCAAAGCTTAAAACACCAGCAGCTACAAGAGCAGAAAATTCTCCAAGTGAATGTCCTGCTACCTGATCAGGCTTAAAAGAATTCCCAATAATTTTTAATATTGCCATCGAGTGAATGAAAATAGCTGGTTGAGTTACTTTTGTCTGAGTTAATTCTTCAGAAGTTCCATTAAACATAATCTCAGAAATATTGAACCCTAAAACCTCTTCGGCATTTGTAAACATTTCTTTAAGCACAGTATGTTTTTGATAAAGGTCATGGCACATTCCTGGAAATTGTGATCCCTGACCTGGGAAAATGTATGATTTCATTTAGTTTTTTTTATCGTACCTAATAAAGGTGAAGTCGTAATTGTGTTTTTCATCTTTTAATCTTTTTTCTCTAGATACTTCTTTCCATATGTTGTCATTAATTTCCGGGAAATAGGCATCGCCATCTATTTCTGTATGCACTCTAGTTAGCTCAATTCTATCGGCAATTTTAATAGCAATATTATAAATTTCACCTCCACCAATAATGAAGGGTTGATTATCATCAACTGTTTTTTCTAAAGCTTGATTAAGTGAATGGACTACAATGGCATCATTAGCTATGTAATCAGTTTTTCTAGTTATAACAATGTTTGTTCTATTTGGTAAAGCTTTAGGCATTGATTCAAATGTTTTTCTTCCCATTATTACTACATGACCTTTTGTAAGATCTTTAAAGTGTTTTAAATCATCAGAAAGATGCCAAATGAGTTTATTGTCTTTACCAATAACATTATTTTCGCTTGCAGCTGCTATTAAGGTTATTAAATTTTTAGGATTATTATGATTAAATAATTCTGATTCTGCTTTAATTCTAGCTTCTTTTTCAAATTCTGCTTTTATTTTAGCAATTTGTATCTCTTGTTTTTGAACAAGTTTTTTTATTTGTTCTTTTTCCCAATTTTTCCCAATAAAACGATTTGTAATATAAACGTTATATGTATGAGATAATAGTACTAAAACCCAAAAGGCACTTAACCAATATGACCAAGGATAGTTATATAAAATAATTTCTTCTTTAATTCCAAAAAGAATATTGATAATCAATAAAGAAGCAATCCCAAATAACATTATAGAAAAATGAAAAAACAATCTTTTTTTTTGTTTTACTCTTTTTTGAGCAGTTTCTACAAGGTTGATTTGTTCTTGGTCGATATTGGGACTACTTTTACTTTTAAATAGCATAAAAAGCTTAAAAATATTAATTAGTAAAAGTAAGATTTTAAAAACAAATTATTTAATCTAGAATATTTTAAAATGAAATTCCCAGTTCTAAACAATTGTGTTTATTTAGATACCGCAAGATCAGGGCTTTTATATAATGAACTTGAAATCTGGAGAAATAATCATGATAAGGAGTTTCTTGAAGGTGGTAGCCAGTTTAGGTTTAACCATGAAGAATTTTTAGAAGAGGTAAGAAGTGGAGTCTCTAATTTTTTTAATGCTAGTAGTCATCAGGTTTATTTAACTCAGAATTTTTCTTTAGGATTTTCTTCACTATTAAGAACATTTGATTTAAATCAAACTTTTTTATTAATAAACAATGATTATCCATCTATAATTAATCAAGTTCAAATGACTGGATTTAAACATTTTTTTGTTGATAATTCATATGATCTTGAACAACAAATTTTAAATGGAATTGAAAAGTATAATCCTAAGATACTTGTATTATCACTAGTTCAGTATATAAATGGAACATTAATTGATTTAGGACTTTTTAAAAAAATAAAAAATTCCTTTCCAAACCTTTTAATTATCGTAGATGGCACTCAATACTGTGGTACGAAATATTTTGATTTTAACACTTCTCAAATTGACATTTTAATATCTAGTGGTTACAAATGGCTATTAGGGGGATATGGAAATGGGTTTATTATAAAAAGAAAGAACGTTAATGCAGCATTTAATGGAATTAAAAAATCTATAACTAACAATCAAAAATTTTATCTAAATCAGATTTTTGAACCTGGTCATTATGACACTCTTAACTTCGGAAGTCTTTTATTTTCATTAAAAAAGATTTCAGATTACGGTATTGATAAAATTGAAAAAAAAATTAATGAGCTATCAGAGTATGCAAAAAAAAGACTATTAGAAAAAAATCTATTAGATTATCAAGTTAGTAATAGAACTAAACATTCAAATATATTTAATTTAAAAGGAGATGAAATTTTATATAATAAGTTAATCAGTAATAAAATAATATGCTCTCGAAGAGGGGATGGGATAAGAATAAGTCTAAATTTTTATAACACAATAGAAGAAATTGACTATTTATTAAGGTTTTTTAAATAGTATTTAATCAATTACTATAAAAGTAGAAACTCCAGAATCTGAAGTGCCGCCATGATCATCTTTTGTAACAATTTTCCAATAATAGGTTCCAGGGTCGTTTAATGTCACAGTTCTTTTAGTTGCTGTATAATTAGAAGAATATACTGTTGAGCCATCTTTTTGATCTAAATAAACATCAAAAGTATGGCTATCTCCAGTGTCTATATCAGAAAAGGACCATGAAAGTTGTATTGCTCCTGCATTTACAGTTGCACCAGGTTTAGGAGTTAGAATATCTGCTGGAAAGGGGGCGTGGTTTTTTTGAGCCTCTCCTGATAAATAAAACTTCCATTTTGTACTGCTTGCTGTTGACGTACTTGTATTAGTGGAAATAATGTACCATGAATATGGCCAACCCTTAGTTAAAGTAACTTCTGCACTTGTAGAAGTGGTAGTTTGTGATATCGATGCAGAAGTTAATAGATTTTTAATTACCAAAGTATAAGAATCTGTATTGTCAGATTTGTTCCATTCAAACTTAACAGCATCTACTTCTAAACACTCAGAATTATTGGCAGGTTTTGAAAGCGTTGCTGCTGAAGGAGCTACTGGCCCTGGGGGATCAACTGGTCCTCCACCACCACCTCCATCACCACCTCCATCTGAGCCGCTAGAGCAAGATATTAATGCTATTGAAAAAACATAAAAGGATAAAATTAATATCTTTTTCATTTTCTTATTACTTTAATGGTTTTATTGATTGTTTTAGAGTTCACATTTAAAATATAAAGTCCTGATTTAATGCTAGAAAAAGAAACGTCAATGGATCTTGAATATGGCACTTGATCGTTTTTAGTCCAAATCACTCTTCCTGTGATATCAAAAAGGGTAATATTTATGTCTTTATCATTACCTCCAACCCATAATTTTGATGATGAATTAGCTGGATTAGGACTTAGTAAAATATCTTCAGAAACAAAGACTATTTCTTCATAAACTCCTTGACATTCTAAGTTCGTTGTAACTTTAATAGTATTGATTCCTGGGCTTAATGAAAGATCAATTTTATTATCATAAGTAGTAATTAAATTACCATTTAAAAGTATGTTATACTTAGTTCCTCCTGCAAGATTTAGTGAAGCTTGTCTATTTTCTCTATTAATAGAAGAAAGAACACTAAGATCAACAGGTTCTTCAATAGTTACATTGAAACATTGATTTAGTTTAGGGAAAGTTTCAGTGGTTAAACAAACTTTATAAGCACCAGCTTTTAAACCCCCTAAAGACCAATCAGAACCTGTGATGGATTCTGGCGTATGGCTAAAACCAGTTGGACTACCAGTAACAGCTACAGTAAAAGGTAGACTGAAGTCTCCTTTTATAGTTATTTTGATTGTTCCATTGTCTGAGCTCCTACAAGTTTCATCTGTATGTTCTAAAGTAAAAGTGTCACTTGGAAGAGGGTTAGGGTCACAAACATCTCCAAAACCATCTTCATCAAAGTCTTTTTGATCAGTATTAGCTGTATTAGGGCAATTATCAACATCATTTTTAATACCATCATTATCAAAATCATTAGAAAGTACTTCTAAACTTATACCGACAGGATCAATGGTTTGTCCAGTTGCAGTAGCAACTACTTGTAAAGGATAAGTTTTAGCTTCAGCATTTTCATCAATGGTTAATTCAAAAGAGATTTCGCCATTTTCACTAATATCTATTTTTTTTGATGGGGTATACGCAATAGATGTGTTGGCTGGTAATCCGGTAATTGAAAATTCTGTTTCAGCATTATAAGCTGAAAACACTCTGTATTTAACTTTAAAAGTTCCTTTATCTCCTTGACTTATTTTTATACTAGTTTCTGTAGAATTTAACTGAAGCATAGGTCCATCAGAAGAAAAATATGAAGAGAAAACACCTCTTCCATAGGTTGCAGCAAATACTGCATAATCATCTCTAAGATCAAGATCAGTAACTCTAACATCACTCATTCCATTAAAGCCTTGATTCCAAGTTGGTGAATTGTCTTTAAAGTTTTTAGTATACCAAACCCCCAAATCAGTTCCAATAATAACTTCATTTAAAACTATCGGATTTTGTAAAATAGTTCGAACGGGCAAATCAGGCAAATCACCTTCTTTATTAGCCCAAGTATTTCCTCCGTCAGAAGAATAAAATACATTTTTTACAGCATAATTATGGAAGGTAACTAAAATTTCATTTTCATTAATTCCAAATTCAATATCTGATACACTACCTAAAAATTCATTTCCAGAAATATTAGTCCACTTAGCAGCATTTGTGTTAGCATTTTCTACTTTAAAGACATTGCCATTTTCAAGTCCAACCATAAGAGTTGAAGTATCTGTTCCAAATGGAGAAACGGTTAATGCAGATATATTAGCAAGCATTTGAGAGCTAGTTAAAATAATTTTAGGAGCATTAGTAGTTCTGTCAGCTTCTAAAAAATTATCCCAACTGTGATAAGCAGCAATTTCATAATTACCTGAATTAGAATAATTAGAATAAATAACTCCTAATTTAGAATCTAATGCTTGAACTGTTATGAAATCACCATTAGAAGTATCTTCATCATTTATTTGAAAGAATTGATTAGAATTGAAATCATAAGCATCCACATATTGATTGTATACATAGTTAGTTACAAAATATCTTTTATCAAGGTTTTGAGAGAACATAGAAGCAGCTCCATCTCCTCCAGAGACATCAGAACCTCTACTAATAGAATTATTTTTATTTGCTAATAATTGAGTTCCGTTATCTTGCGCTCCTGCCAAGAATACATCTGTCATTCCACTTATAGTAATCGTGTTTTGTAATCTTGTTGAAGAATCTCTACCAGAAACTACTTCTGTTGAATCTTTAAACATTTCTGATGGTGCAACTCCAATAGTATAAAATTGACTAGTTACATAATTATTAACCCTTGAAGAAATTGTTTCACTTCCATCTACTTGAGTTTTGCTAAAATAAACCCCTCCATCATTTCCAAATACTTTTTTTGATGAGTCGAAATTTCCAAATGCAGCTCCATGTTGATCGGCATGAGCATAGGGCTGACCAAAGCCTGCATACCAATGTGATAATTGATTCCACGGATTTCCTCCAGCTGAGTTTACTGCTCCAGTGGTTGATTTAAATAAATCAATTCCTCCAGCAAAAACAGTATTAGAATTGCTAGGATCGGACTCAATTAATAAATCGTAAAAAGACTGACCTCTAGTAAAATCATCATCATTAATATTTCCATCAGCATCACTAGGCAAAGTAATTACAGTAGGTGTTGAGCTAAATCCATCAGAAGATTTAATAATTGTAACAGGATTTGCAGCAGCTAGTGCATAGATAGTTCCATCAGAAGCTATTTCTAATTCTGTTCTTCTGCCGTTTTCAATGGTGTATTTTTTTATAAAGCCAGTCATACCAGAATTAGAAACAAGAATAGTTCCTCCACCTGTGCCTTTAAAATTATTAGTTGTAGATACCCATAATTTATTACTATTTGGGTCTAATTCTAAATCCATAGGCTGATAAAGTGTAGTTGAGCCATCTAGGTAAGCTGGAACTTTTATCCAAGTTGTTCCTTGATCAAGAGATTTCCAAATTCCATAATCATCTACTCCGAATATGTGACTAGCAGCATCTCTATGACTAGAAACACCAGCAGCTATATATATTTCTGAATTACCTCCGTTGTTTCTTACAACTACATCATTTATATAGAAAATCCCTGGAATAACTGTAGTTCCATATGAAGTTAAATTTTGTTGTGAAAGGGAAACAGTAACTGTGCCATTTTGCAGATTTTGTTTAAGTTTATTTCCATCGTTAGTTGAAATCATTACTGATGGAATATTAATATCACCAGCCCCCTCAGTTCCTCCCATTACAATTGGAGCTTGAGTCCAGTCAGCGTTAGAACCATCGTTTCGGTTAATTACAATTACCGCTTTTGCACCAGCATCTTGAGCTACTTTAACTTTATCTATAAATGGACAATCTCCTCTATCTATTAATGCAACTTTTCCATTCATGCTTGTTGCATTTGCTGATGTAAGACCTTGGCAAGCATCAGAAGTTGTTCCACCAATTCCATCTGATTCATCTCCTACTGTTGAACCATCATCAGCTAGCAATAAATCTGCAATAATTGGATCTTTGGAAAGAGATGGGCCAAAGGCTGCAGCCACATAGTTGAAAGGACCAACATCTTCAATATTAGTAACCTCAATAGAATTCCCCTCACTTATATAAACTTGTTCTGTATCAGATTTACCTCCAAAAACATTGTTCCATGTTATTCCTGAATCTGAAGATTTCCACAACCCATTTCCTAATGCTTCTGCACCAGTATATGATTCTCCAGTTCCAACATAAAACACTTTCGTGTCATTTGGGTCATAAGTGATTGAAGAAACAGGAATATTATTAGGAATACCTTTAGTAATATGCATCCATTCAGAGTTTTGGTCAGATATATTAGAATTTTTAAATAATCCACCACTTACACCTCCAGCAAATACCGTTTCATCATTACTGTCATTTGGATCAAACATTAAACCTTTGGTTCTTCCACCGACATTACCAGGTCCCCTAGAAACCCATTTAAACTCTTCCGATTCTCCAGGAACTGAATTTGATCTAATTGATTTCATTCTAGATTTATTAAGATCATATTGGAGCTCAAATAATTTTTCAATATTTGGTCTTCCTTCAATAGGATTCATAGAAAGTTCCCACATTTTTTCAGAATATTTGTTCGGAGGGAGATCTATTTTTTTTCTTTCAGTTTTTGATAAATTATAAGTTTTTTTAAAAGGACTGTTTTCTAAATTTTCTTTATGGATAGTTTTTTTAATTGAAATAGAAAATGTATCAAAATTGAAAAAAAATATCATTATTAAAGATGATAGAATTAGCAAAAAGTATTTTTGAATTTTTGACATTAATTTAAAGAAACTTAAATAGTTAACATGAATTTAAAAATAAGAAAGAATAGCGGAAAATCAAATTAAACAGCTACTTTTCCTTTTATATGAGGATGAGGGTCATAATTTAGAATTTCAAAATCACTAAAATTAAAATCTAAAATATTTGTAATCTTTTTATTGATTTTAAGTTTTGGAAGTGTTCTTGGATTTCTAGAGAGTTGAAGATCCAATTGTTCAATATGATTGTTGTAAATATGAGCATCGCCAAAAGTATGTATAAAATCTCCAGCTTTATATCCACAAACATGTGCTACCATCTCTGTTAGCAATGCGTAAGAAGCAATATTAAAAGGAACACCTAAAAATATATCAGCACTTCTTTGGTATAGCTGACAGGATAATTTATTATCATGAACATAAAACTGAAATAAAGCATGGCATGGTGGTAAAGCTACCTTACCTTGTTTCACATTTTCTTCAAAATTTTTATTTGTATCTGGCAAAACTCCAGGATTCCATGCGGTGATAAGCATTCTTCTACTATCAGGATTTTTTTTAAGAGTTTCTATAACTTCTTTTACTTGATCAATTCCATCACTATTCCAATTTCTCCATTGATGACCGTAAACAGGCCCTAGATCCCCATTTTTATTAGCCCATTCATCCCATATTTTTACTCCATTTTTTTTTAAATACTCAATATTAGTATCTCCTTTTAAAAACCATAATAATTCATAAATTATTGATTTTAAATGAAGTTTTTTCGTTGTCACCATAGGAAAACCATCTGAAAGGTTGAATCGCATTTGATAACCAAAAACACTTTTAGTTCCAGTGCCAGTTCTATCGGATTTTTCATTTCCTTGATTTAACACATGCTTTACTAAATCTAAATATTGTTTCATTTATAAAATTTAAAAGAATTTAAAAATATGAATTATCAATAATAGAAGAACTAAATTATATAGAACTTTATTAAAAAATATTAACCAATAATCATTCCAGCTATTGTAGCTGAAAGTAACGAAGCTAAAGTGCCCCCAATTACAGCTAATAAACCAAACTTAGATAAATTTGTTCGTTGACCTGGAGCTAAAGAGCCAATACCGCCAATTTGTATACCAATAGATGCAAAATTTGCAAATCCACACAACATATAAGTTGCCATTATTATAGACTTATTATATTTTAGATGAATTAAACTTGATATATCCTTCAATTCTGCTAATTGCATATACCCTATGAATTCACTAGCTGCTAATTTAATTCCTAAAAGCTGACCCATTAATGCTATATCTTCTTTAGCAACTCCTATAATCCACATCAAAGGGGAAAAAATATATCCTAAAATAAATTCAATGGAAAGAAATTGGTAGGGAGTATTAGAGTCTATCCATTCATTTAAGTTTGAAAATGAGCCTACTTTTTCAAAACCAAAATTAATCATGGCAATAAATGCAATGAAAACTAACAACATAGCCCCTACATTGGCAGCTAATTTCAAACCCTCTGTAGTCCCATTAGAAATAGCATCTAACAAATTTGAACCTATTTTTTCTTGAGATACACTTAGATTTTTATTAATTGATTCTTGTTGAGGATATAATATTTTAGAAATCACAATTGCACCAGGAGCTGCCATTACAGAAGCCGTTAGTAAATGTTTTGCGTAAAACAATTTTAAAATTTCATCCTCTCCTCCTAAAAACCCAATATATGCCGCTAAAACCCCTCCAGCAACTGTTGCCATTCCTCCAATCATAACTAAAAGAATTTCAGATTTAGACATTTTTTCTAAATAGGCTTTAATCATTAGAGGTGCTTCCGTTTGACCTAAAAATATATTTCCGGCAACACTTAAGCTTTCAGCACCAGAAATATTAAGAAGTTTACTCAAAGACCACGCTAGGGCTTTTACTACTTTTTGAATGATTCCTAAGTAGAAAAGCACAGAAGTTAAAGCTGAAAAGAAGATAATAGTGGGAAGAACTTGAAATAAGAAAACATAACCAAAGCTTTCGACATTAACCATATCTCCTAAAAGAAATCTACTTCCCTCCAATGTAAAGTCCAAAGTTTTTACAAATATTTTACCAAAAAATTCAAATATTTTTTGAACAAATTCAATTTTTAAAACAGCAATTGCTAAAATTAATTGAATTGCTAGTCCAATGGCTGCTGATTTCCAATTAATTGCTTTTTTATTGTTACTAAATAAGTAGGCAATTAAAATTAAAACTGCCATGCCAATTAATCCTCTAAATAAACTTTCAATTGAGAAACCTTGACTTAGAACCATTTCTTTATTTTGTTCAAATAATGACGAAGAAAAAATACTTGGATTTAAAAGCGAGTATAAGGTCATATTTCTTATTTTTTCCTATTGATTTCATCCCTTAAATAAGCTGCAAGTTCATAATCTTCATTTTTCACAGCTATTTCTATTGCTTTTTCTAATTGACCAACAGAAAGTTTAGAATAATCAATTTTTTTAATTGTAGGATTTTGTTTAGTTGTCCCTTTTTTGTTTTTTTTAGAATCGCTAGGTTTAATTATTATACCTGCCTTATCTAAAACATTTTCATAGGTAAAAATGGGAGAATTAAATCTTATAGCTAGAGCAATAGCATCTGATGTTCTAGAATCAATTATTTCTTCAATTTTATCTCTAACACAAATTAGACTTGAAAAAAACACTCCATCTACTATCTTATGAATAATGACTTGTTTGATTTTAATTTCAAAACAATCAGAAAAATTTTTAAATAAATCATGAGTTAAAGGACGAGGCGGCTTAATCTCTTTTTCTAAGGCCACTGCAATTGACTGTGCTTCAAACCCACCTATAACAACTGGTAATTTCCTTTCACCATTTTTTTCATTCAAAAGAAGAGCATAAGCTCCATTGTGAGTTTGGCTATAAGAAATACGATTAATTGTAAGGCGAATTAAACTCATAATAATTTAGGAGATATAATATCTTTCTAAAATAATAAAAAAAATATGAGTTTAGGCTTTAAATGCTTTGAGTTTTTTAGTTAATCTAGGAACGACATCAAAAGCATCACCAACAACTCCGTAATCGGCTGCCTTAAAAAATGGAGCTTCAGGGTCATTATTAATGACAACTTTTATTTTGGATGAATTAATTCCAGCTAAATGTTGAATAGCTCCTGAAATACCAATAGCAATATATAAGTTAGCAGCAACTGGCTTACCAGTTTGACCAACGTGTTCACTATGTGGTCTCCATCCCATATCAGAAACTGGTTTTGAGCATGCTGTCGCTGCTTCTAATGTTTCAGCAAGCTCTTCAATAATATTCCAATTTTCGGGTCCTTTTAAGCCTCTTCCACCAGAGACAACTATATCAGCATCTGCAATGGATATTTTACCAGAAACTTTCTCAGTTGAGTTTATTGTTATTTTCTTTTCAATTAACGATGGATTGAAATCCTCTACTAAACCTTCAGTATTATTTTCTAATAATCCAAAAGCATTACTTGATAGTCCAATAATTTTAACTTCAGAATCTATGGTTGAGTCACAAAATGCTTTATTAGTAAATGAAGTTCTTTTAATAGTAAATGGGCTTAATGAACTTGGAAGCTCAATTACATTGCTTAAATAACCTGCATCTAATTCAATAGATAATAATGGAGCCATATACTTTGTATTTAGGCTACTGCTTAAAACTATATGGTTGGAATTAGTAGTTTTAGCCGCTTGAGCTATTACATTGGCGAATAATTTGGCATCAAAACTATCTAAGTTAGGGTTGGTAACTTTTAAAATTTTAGAAGCGCCATATTTATTAAGTTCGCTAGTGTCATTAACGTTTAAGACAAGAGTAACTAGATCTGTGTCAAGTTTTTTTGCTAATTCACTCGAATAAGAGACTATTTCAAAAGCATTTTTTTTAACTTTTCCTTTAAAGGATTCTACGTAAGCTAATACAGACATTTTTATAATTTTATAGGACTTTAGCTTCATTATAAAGCAAGTCGATTAGTTGATCTAAGTTATCTGGAGAAACCAGCTTAACCTCTTCTCTAGGAACTGGTTTATAAAATTTTATTGATTTAGTTTTTGAGCTTGAATTAGAAGATGGAATAACTTCTAAAGGCTTTTGCCTTGCTTGCATAATTCCTCTCATGTTAGGGATTCTAAGATCACTTTCTTCTACTAACCCTTTTTGTCCCCCAATAATTAAAGGAAGTTCACAGCTTAAAATTTCTTTACCACCATCAATTTCTCTTTCAATAGTAGCAGTATTATTGTCAATTTCTAATTTGCTACAGTTTGTTACAAAGTTAATTTGTAATAACCCGGCAATTAAACCAGGTACCATAGCCCCGTTGTAATCTATAGATTCTCTTCCAGCTATAATTAAATCATAATTATTAGACTTAATATATTCTGCAATTTCTCTAGCAACAAATGAACCGTCAATTGGCTCGGAATCTATTCTTATGGCTTTATCAGCACCTATAGCCAAAGTTTTTCTTAAAGTAGGTTCTGTATTAGATTTACCAACATTAATTACATCAATAGTAGCATTTTGTTTTTCTTTAAACCACATGGCCCTTGTTAATCCAAACTCATCATTTGGATTAATAACATACTGAACCCCTTGACTATCAAAGACCGTATCTCCTTCAGTAAAGTTAATTTTCGATGTTGTGTCAGGAACGTGACTTATACAAACTAAAATTTTCATGTTTAATCTAAAATTATTTTCATACAAATATAAAATAAAATTAACTAATTACTATGCATGCATAGTAATTATTTTGAATTAAAAGTCGTACTAGTTTATAAATATTTATATATTTTTATAAAAAAATTTATTTCAACAAAATTATATTTATGAGAGTTATTCAATTTAGAGAAGCTATATGTGAAGCTATGTCTGAAGAAATGAGGTTGGACGAGACTATTTACTTGATGGGTGAAGAGGTGGCAGAATATAATGGAGCGTATAAAGCATCTAAAGGAATGTTAGATGAATTTGGAGATAAAAGAGTGATTGATACACCAATTTCTGAATCAGGTTTTTCTGGAATTGGAGTTGGTTCTACAATGACAGGTAATAGACCTATTATAGAATACATGACTTTTAATTTTGCACTTGTTGGTATTGATCAAATAATAAATAATGCTGCTAAAATTAGACAGATGTCTGGTGGTCAATTTCCTTGTCCAATAGTTTTTAGAGGACCTACTGGTTCAGCAGGTCAATTAGGAGCTACTCATTCTCAAGCTTTTGAAAGTTGGTATGCTAACTGTCCAGGATTAAAAGTAGTGGTTCCTTCAAATCCTTATGATGCAAAAGGATTGTTGAAGTCGGCAATTAGAGATAATGATCCTGTAATTTTTATGGAGTCTGAACAAATGTATGGTGACAAAGGAGAAGTGCCAGAAGATGAATATTTAATTGAGTTAGGTAAAGCGGAAATTAAAATTCCAGGAAAAGATGTCACTATTGTTTCATTTGGAAAAATATTAAAAGAAGCTGTTAAAGCTATTAATGAATTAAAAAAAGAAGGAATTGAGGCTGAACTTATAGATTTAAGAACTATTCGTCCTCTTGATATGGATACAATTATTGATTCAGTAAAAAGAACTAATAGGCTAGTTATTCTAGAAGAGTCATGGCCTTATGGGAATATTTCTACAGAAATATCTTATCAAATTCAAAATCAAATATTTGATTACTTAGATGCTCCAATTGAGAAAATTAACACTGCTGATACTCCAGCACCTTATTCACCTGTATTACTAGCTGAATGGATTCCTAATAGTCAGGATGTTATTAAAGCTGTGAAAAAAGTATTATATAAATAATAGAAAGGTGTTTTAAATCCCAAATAAATAGAGGTTTTTTATTTAATCCTATTTGACTATTTTTGCCACCTAAAATTAAATTTAAATTTAAAATAATATGGAATCTATTATAATTTTTTTGCCAATAGTCCTTGCTTTTTTGGGACTAATTTATATGACTATAAAAAAGTCATGGGTTATGAAACAAAATGCAGGTGATGGTAAAATGAAAGAAATTTCTGACCATATATATGAAGGAGCATTAGCTTTTTTAAATGCCGAATATAAATTATTAGCAATTTTTGTTTTTGTAGTGAGTTTAGCGCTCGCAGCAGTTTCATTTATAGTGCCTACTACTCATATACTTATAGTAGTAGCTTTTGGATTTGGTGCATTTTTTTCAGCATTGGCTGGAAATATGGGGATGAAAATCGCTACAAAAACTAACGTTAGAACAACACAAGCTGCAAAAACTAGTTTACCAGATGCTCTTAAAATTTCATTTGGTGGAGGAACAGTAATGGGACTTGGTGTTGCTGGGTTAGCTGTTCTAGGTTTAACAACATTTTTTATTATTTTTTATAACTTTTTCATGAATGGAGTTTGGACAAGCACTGAAGATATGACTGTTGTTTTAGAAACTTTGGCAGGATTTTCTTTAGGAGCTGAATCAATTGCACTTTTCGCAAGAGTTGGAGGAGGAATATACACTAAGGCTGCTGATGTTGGAGCAGATTTAGTTGGTAAAGTTGAAGCTGGAATACCTGAAGATGATCCAAGAAACCCTGCGACAATTGCAGATAATGTTGGAGATAATGTTGGAGATGTAGCAGGTATGGGAGCTGATTTGTTTGGTTCTTATGTAGCTACTGTTTTAGCATCAATGGTGCTGGGAAATTACGTTATAAAAGACATGGGTGGAAATATCTCAGATGCATTTGGAGGAATTGGTCCAATTTTATTACCTGTATTTATAGCTGGAGCAGGAATTATTATTTCTATTATAGGAACTATACTTGTTAAGATTAAAAATAACGATGCTAAAGAAGATGAAGTAATGAACGCACTTAATAAAGGAAACTGGACTTCAATTGTTCTTGTAGCTATTTCTTGTTATGCATTATGTAGTTGGATGCTTCCGGAAACTATGAAAATGGAATTTTTTGGAGAAGGATTAAAAGAAATATCTTCAATGAGTGTTTTCTATGCTACTTTAGTTGGATTAGTTGTAGGTGCAGGAATTTCTTCTGTAACAGAATATTATACAGGACTGGGGAAAAGTCCAATTTTGAAAATTGTTCAACAATCTAGTACTGGAGCTGGAACTAACATTATCGCTGGTTTAGCAACAGGAATGATTTCTACATTTCCATCTGTTTTATTATTTGCAAGTGCAATATGGGCTTCCTATTTCTTTGCTGGTTTTTATGGTGTAGCATTATCTGCTTCCGCTATGATGGCTACTACAGCAATGCAGTTAGCAATTGATGCTTTTGGTCCAATTTCAGATAATGCTGGAGGAATTGCTGAAATGAGTGAGCAGGATCCTATTGTAAGAGAAAGAACAGATATTTTAGATTCAGTTGGAAATACAACAGCTGCTACTGGAAAAGGTTTTGCTATTGCTTCTGCAGCACTTACTTCTTTAGCTTTATTTGCTGCTTATGTTACTTTCACAGGAATTGATGGAATTAATATTTTTAAAGCCCCTGTTTTAGCTATGCTATTTGTAGGTGGAATGGTGCCAGTTGTTTTTTCAGCTTTAGCTATGAATGCGGTGGGAAAAGCAGCTATGGAAATGGTTCAAGAAGTTAGAAGACAATTCAAAGATATTCCTGGTATTATGGAAGGTAGTGGTAAACCAGAATATGATAAGTGTGTAGCAATTTCTACTCAAGCTTCTTTGAAAGAAATGATGTTACCAGGATTATTAACTATTGGCTTTCCGCTAGCTATAGCTTTTGTTCCAATGATTTTTGGAATGAATAATTTAGCTATAGCAGAAATGTTAGGAGGTTATATGGCTGGAGTAACTGTAAGTGGAGTTCTTTGGGCTATTTTTCAAAATAATGCTGGAGGTGCCTGGGATAATGCAAAAAAATCATTTGAAGCTGGAATTGAAATTAATGGTGAAATGACTTTTAAAGGCTCAGAAGCTCATAAAGCAGCGATTACCGGTGATACTGTAGGAGATCCTTTTAAAGATACATCAGGACCATCAATGAATATCTTAATTAAATTAACTTGTTTGATTGGTCTAGTGATTGCCCCAATTTTAGGAGGGCATACAATTGATTCAGATTTAGCTAATAGTGATCATAATATCCAAAAAGAAGTTAAAATTACAGGTACAACGAATGATAATTGGTCAATGACTATAATTGATTCAAAAACAGATGAGAATGGTGTAGTTACTAAAACCTCAGAAACTATTAAAGGAAGCAAAGATGAAGTGATGTCAGAAGCTGACAAAAGAGGAATTGCTGCAATGGGGAAAATTAAAAAAAAATGATATTAAAAAATTAAGATTAACTCTTAATATTATATTTAGATTATGAAAAAAGATAATAAACGAGAATTTTCTATAAAGGAAAAATCAATTGCAATTGGTGTTGTTGGT
>Ga0310120_10000180_pt1 | contig 52124 bp, 43 predicted proteins | sample CB27_AW_983_MG_FD_203506 | JGI IMG/M metagenome (GOLD analysis project Ga0310120, IMG submission 203506) | Marine microbial communities from Western Arctic Ocean, Canada - CB27_AW_983 | ecosystem: Environmental > Aquatic > Marine > Oceanic | place: Canada: Western Arctic Ocean | collected...
CTGAGAGATGCTGGGTTGTTGGGACGAAGCATCCAGATGCCGCCTAGGACCACCGCCGCGAGCGCCGTCCCGGCCCAGACCCGTGACGAGCGGCGGGCCGTGATCCGCGCGGGCGCGGCAGCCTGCGTCTTCGTGCCTTTGGTTCGTCGCGTGCGTCCCACGATCTCTCCAACCTGTGGCGAGGAACCCCGATTATACGCTCTGCCCTGGGACTGCCGACATCCTCCGGTTCCTGACGAACCGGAGCGTGCTGACGGCTATTTCCCGCGAACCGTCCGTGGCAAGCTGACCACGGACACAGAACATGCGTGCCGTCGCTCGGATAGCCACGGAGGAAGGCTTTGCTCCGTCGACGGGCACCGGTCCGGTCATGGAGAGCCGTTGTTAGACGCGCATCAGCACCGCCCGGGCTGGCTCGCCCGTGGCGCGCGCAACCATTCGCGCATAGAGCTGTACTTGACGGCGATAGACGTCGAGCGTGGCCTCCAGCTCGCGGTCGGTCTTGAAGTCTACGACGATCCAGGTCCCGCCCTCGTGAAACGCGAGGTCGACGACCCCCTCGACGACGGTGCCATCGTCGGCCTGCATCGTCACCGGCACCTCGCGGCGGCAGGCCCCAGCGGTGACGCAGCCTCGCGCGCGGGCGAGGATCGGGTGTGCCAGCACGGGGACCACGAGCGCCCCAGCCGCCGTTACCTCCTTATCAGTCGCGCCGAGAATTCGACCCTGGAGCACGGCGATCTCGCCGACCTGCTCGGCGGTGGCGTCGAGTGGTGTCACTGCGAGGACGGCATGTACGAGCGTGCCGAAGCGACGACCCGACGGCCGGTGTAGATCGCCGGGTAGTGCCACGATCTCCGGCTCGTCATCGTCGGCCGACGCCGGCACCCGATCGGCCACGAGCCGCTCAGCCAGTTCTGTGACCGTGAGCACCCGCAGACTGGGCGTCACCGCCTCCGCAACCGTCCGATCGCGCCGCTCACGCCAGGCGCGGTAGCGGGCCAAATCCTGTTCGACGACTGACGCCGGCGTGTCCTTCGACAGTAGCTCCGCCTGGCGGATGCCGAACCGGGCCTCGATGCCGAGATGCAGCGTCGGCGTGCTGGGATCCCACCAGACGACGGAATACCCTGGCGGTGATGGGGGAGCGGCGCCCAGGGGCCAGGCACGAGCGACCGGGGACCCCGGGTCTGTGGACGAGGCTCCCCCGTGAAATGGAAGGACCCTGGCCTGACCGTCACCGGCGTCATCGGCGAACCAGTGCAGCCCCGGGGCCACGGTGTCCGGCCGCGCGGGGTCGTGGTCGGGCCGGTCCGCCACGCTGTCGCAACCGAACGGCGGGCACCCCGGCGCGGGTGACGGTTGCCGGCGGCTGGTGGGCGGCGGGTAGATGGCTTCGTCGAGCGGTCCCAGCCATCCGTCCTGAAATGGCCCGTCACCCACCGCCGGCACCACCAGCAGGTCGCGTGCGCGCGTGGCGGCCACGTAGGCCAGCCGGATCCCCTCCTGACGATCCCGCTCCACCTCGACGGCCTCATGATCCAGGAGGTCCAGCGGCGACCACCCGGCGATGCGCAGGGCACACAACCCCTGCTCGGTATCAATGAACCGGCCGGCCGTCTTCCGGTACAGCTTGCAGGTCGGGTCGACCAGGATCACGACTGGAAACTCGAGCCCTTTGGCTCGATGCACCGTCATGATGCGTACGCCGTCGCTGCCCTCTTCGAGAATCGGCGCCTCACTCGCTTGACGGGCCGCCGCCTCGTCTTCGAGATGGTCGACGAACCCGCGAAACGACAGTCCGCCGCCCGCCTCGTAGCGGCGTGCCAGCTCGGCGATCTGCATCACGTTGGCCAGAGCCTGCTCGCCGCCCGGACGCATGACGAAGCCGGTGTGCGCACGCGTGGCTTCGAGCAGTCGCCCGATCGTCTCGGCGACCGGCACGTCGTTCCGCCGTCGGTGCGCGTCCCGCAACACGCCGAGCGCTTCGGCGATCGACGCCAGCCGCCCGGGCTCGGTGTCCGCCAACCCATCGGCCGTCCCGTCGCCGGCGCTGAGCCCGGGCGGAATGCGGAATGGGTGGAGGCGGCCGAACCGCTCGTGGTAATGGAGCAGCGTCGCATCCTCGATCGCGAAGAGCGACCCGCGTAGCGTCGCGAAGACGGAGAGCTCATCGTCGGGGTACTCTACGGCGGCCAATGCCGCCCGCATCGTCATGACCTCCTCGCGGTCGTGGAACGCCCGGCCGCCGACCAGCAGATGCGGCAGCTCTCGCGCCTCGAGCGCCTCGACATACAGGCGTGTCATGTCGGTGCCGAAGCTCTCGAAGCGGCGAAACAGGAGACAGACGTGACGCGCGGCGACCGGCACACCGCCGGATGGCTGGACCGCCACGGTGCCGCCTTCGCCCTCGGACAGCGGCAGACGCTCGGTGACGTGCCACCCGCTCTCGGTCACCAACCAGCTCACGAACGCACCGACGGCATCCGGCAACGAGCGTTCGATGGCCGACGCCGCGACCCGTCGCATCCCGTACGGGTGCGGCACTGGCAGGACGACGATGCTCGGCTGGTCGGTCATGTCGACGCGATCAGGCGACAGGGGCACGTATTCAGCTTGGGTCGCTTCGGGCGCCAGCGCCTGCCCGCGCGACCGGGACATCAGTGGAGCGAACGCTCGGTTCACCAGCTTTTGGATCGAGGTGCCGGCCCGAAAGCTCGTGGTCAGCGCCACCGAGGCAACACCCCGGTCCTGCAGGCGTGTCTTCACCTGTTGATAGACACCAACGTCAGCTCGGCGAAATCGGTAGATTGACTGCTTGGGGTCGCCAACGATGAACAGTTTCCCTGGTGCCGACCTCACCTGTCGCCAATTCCGCTCGGCCGGATCGTCCGCCGCCAGCAGCAGTAAGATCTCCGCCTGGAGCGGGTCGGTATCCTGGAACTCGTCGACGAAGATCCGAGTGAACCGCCGCTGGAAGTCCTCGCGCACCCCGTCGTGGTCCCGCACCAGATCCCGCGCCTTCAGGAGTAGGTCGACGAAATCCAGTCGGCCGGCATCCTGCTTCAGCGCCGCGTAGGTCTCCATCGGCGCGCGCAACTCGCCCTGCAGCACCGCGGCGAGATCGGCATCAGCCACCCGGCGGAAGTTCTGCAGCACCGTGGCGATCTTCCTGTGTTGCTCCACCACGGTCGTTCGCATGACACCCTCGCCGTACCGGGCGCCGGACCCCGTCCTCGCATTGACGAACGTGCGGTTGGCGGCCAACTCGATGAGTGACGCCTCGATCCCATCGTAGTCGCGCTGGCGCGGTCGCAGCTTGTCGTGGGTCCGGATGGCGCGCGCCACCAGCACCGCCGACTGCACGTCCATATATAGACGGTCACTGCGGCGATTCGACACTCGATCGGCCACTTCGGCAAAGTCGATCAGGTGCGCGACGATCTGGTCGATGATCGCTTTGCGCTCGAATGTTTCTCGGCGCCAGGGCGTCGGGAAGTCCCGCCACTCGGTGAGGTCGGCCGCGGCCCTTCGCAACCGGTCGGTCGGCCGCTCTTTGGAGTCCTGGTCGCCGAACCCACCGGTGGATCGGCGACGCAGCGCGCGGCGCACGCCATCCGGCGTGTCGGCTAGCGTCTGTTGGAGCCAGGCATCGAAGGCCTGCCCGAAGAAGCGCTTCGCTTCAGTTTGTGTGAGCACGTCGAACTGCGGGTCCACGCCCGCTTCGACCGGACGTTCGTGCAGCAGGTCGGCGCAGAAGCCGTGGATGGTGCTGACCTGCGCCTCTTCGAGGTGCGCGATCGCTTGCTCGATGCTCCCGAGACGCGGCCTGGGATCGTCAGAACCGCGATCGCCCGTGCCGCGTAGCTCATGGCGCGCGCGCTCCAACTCCTCGCGCAGCCGCAGCTTTAATTCGCCGGCGGCTTTCTCCGTGAACGTCACTGCCAGCATCTGGTCAACCCGCGCCCGCCCGGTTGCTAGCACGTTGACGATCCGTTTGACCAGTTCTGTCGTCTTCCCCGTGCCGGCGGCCGCTTCGACAAGCAGGCTTTCCTCCAACGAGGTGCGAATGCGCTCACGCTCGGCAGCGTCGACCAGGGCGTGCTCACACACGGGTCATCTCCGGTCCGGCGGCGTAGCCGAGGCGGTGGGCTGCGGTCGTCGGCTCCCGCGAGACCCATCCGGTCCGGGGACCTGGCATCGGCGTGAGGCGTGTTTCAAGGGTCACGGTGTCGATCCTGGGAAATGTCTAAAGGCGGCGCGACCGGGCCGGTTGCGCCTGCCTGTCGGGTGCGCGAACATCCACTATCTACGGCAGCCGCCGGAGCACTTTCAAGTCAACGAGCCTGGCCTTGTCCTTCCGCTGTACACGGGTTTCCTCCCAGGGCCCGCACACCGCACGGAAGTCGCACCAGGCGCAGGCGCCGGGCAGGGGGGCCGGTAGGATCACACCGGTCTCGATTGCCCGGTCGATGATGGTGAGCACCTCTCGTCCGTGCCGCCGTTCCGTTTCGCCAAGCGACACTGACCGCGTGGCGTATCCGCCGGCCACCGTCGAAAAGAACAGCCGCGATTCGCTGACCGGGCGCCCCAGTGCCTGCTCGACCGCCAGGCCATAGAGCACCGGTTGCAGCACCTCACCGTGACCGACGACCATGCGTTCGCGGGTCCGATCTCTGCCGGTCTTGTGGTCGGTGACCCGCAACTCTCCCCCGGCGGTCGGCCTCGCGCGCGCCTCGACGAGATCGACGATCCCGTGCAGTTTCCAGACACCATCGATCTGGGCCGGCTCGGACACGCTCCTGGGGTCGCGTCCCGGCGCCGGCGGGAACCCGAACCCGAGCTCGGCGCGGATGGGCACCCACTCCCCCTCTTCGTTGGCGACGTGACGCACCCACCCCTTGAGATCGGTCCGCATCGACTCGACCTCGTCGGTCCAGACTCGGTCGATCGCCGGCGCGAGGTCCTCGTAGTAGCGGTCGGCCAGGTGGTCGAGCGTCTGGTCGAGCAGCGCTTCGGTTTCTGCCAGCCGGCCGTGCGTCACGGGCAGCGCATCGCGCGACTCGAGTACCCGCACGAACTCTGTCTGTACCTCGTGGAATATCCGTCCTCGTGTCAGTGGATCCAATCTTTCCAGCGATTCCGTCTCCTCGCGTGGCCGCAGACGGAACACTGTGGCCAGCAGAAACTGGTACGGACAGACAGCGAACCGTTGCAGCGCCGATACCGAGTAGGCTCGTGCCGACAGGCGGTGCGCATCGAGCGCTTTCCGCGCCGCGCCAGCCGGCTGACACAGGCCGTCGTATCTGGTCCATGGCGGCTTCCAGCGGGCCCAGCGTGTCAGCAGCGACCGTCGGAGCCCCGGGTTCAGCCGCAACAGGTAACGCGCGCGCCCTGTCAGCTCGGGTGATACCCGCCGGCGCAGCAGCGGTCCCAGCACCGACAGATCGTGCTCGGTGTCGTCGATCGCCAGATCGGGTTCGGGTGGCGCCGGCCACACCAGGCGCGCATCCACCCGGTGGTACGCCTCACGCTCGGTAACGGCAAAGTCGGGTACGCGGCCGGTGCGTGCCCGTTCGAGATCGAGAGCGTAGAAGGACGGCACCCGCGGGCGCGACTCACCGAGTTGTAGCCTGGGGTAGGATAGATAGAGACGCCTGGTGGCCGCTCCGACCGCCAGTCGCAGCTGTAGGCGCTCCGCTGCCGCATGGTCGTCGAGCACAGGGAGCCCGAGTTCCACCGCTCTGGCGCTATCCGACGACGACATTTGGGACACGGCGTTGAGCGCGCGTCGGTGGTCGTCGAGCAGCAGCGGGTCCTGCCGCTGCTTTTGGGGAAAGATCCGCTCGGCCAGCCCCGGTACGAACACTACGTCGAAGACACGTCCGCGAACATGTTCGGGGCCGCCCACGAAAACACGGCCGTATCGGCGAGGCGGGGGGTCCTCCGGCAGTTGTGTGAGCCGTTCGGCGAGCACATCCTTAACCTCGGCTAGCGGCACCGGGCCGATACCGGCCATTGGTCGCAGTTCCCCGAGTACGGCGAGTACCCGGTCTGGGCGCCGCAATACCATCGGCGCCAGCGTCTCGAGCCGGTCGAGCCAGTCGCCCCAGGGTGCCCGGCTGGGAAAGGCCCCCATGCGGTTGATGATCGGGAGCGCGAACCGATGAAGGTGACCCAGGTTGACCAGATCGCTCTCGAGCCGCCGGACCCGGGACGAATGCGGATCGTCGTTTCCGCACTCCGCTAGTCGCAGTCGCAGTTCCTGTTCGAGCCCGGATAGTCGTCTCACCCAGCGATCGTAGCCGCCGATGACCGCCGCCTCGACCAGCAGCCGGTCCCACCGCCACGGGGTCCGAAGACCGCCGTCGACCACGGGGCGATCGTCGGCATCTGGACCCGTGTCGGTGGCCGACGGCTCGCTGTCCACCAGATCGAACAGCGACGGCTGCGGCGCCAACGCCGGTGCCGGCAGGACCTGGTTTCCCTCGGACGGCGGCACCCAGCGTCCACGGTTGGTTGCCGGCGCGCCCCGTGGGTCAGGCGGCGGCACCTGCCCAAGCGATAGATACTCGGAGAAGCGACGGGCTGAGAGCTGTTCGGAGGCGCAGGCCAGCAAGGCGAGGAAGGCACGGCCCGCCGGATCCGGAGCCCGGGTGCCTCTGACAAACCAGGCCTCGACTCCGGCCCGCCGCAGGGCTGTCTCGAGCAGCCCCGCGTAGAGCTGCGGCGCCCGAAGTAACACGGCCATCCGATCGAGCGGGATGCCGAGACGTGCCTGCTGCTGGATGGATCTGGCGATCTCCACGCACTCGCGTGTCTCGCCAGGTGCCGAGAAGAGTGAGACGTCGTCACCCTGCTCGCGTCCGGGTCCCGCCTCATCAGACGTGACCGTCTCGAACTTCTCGAAGAGCCGCTCGCGGACGCGCGTTAGCGGGTCGGTCACCGGCCGTGGCGCGACGATCGGCTCAACCGTTGCCAGCGGAAGACCGCCAAGCGCTGCTCGCGTCCGGTCGTCTCCAGCCGGCACCGTCGCCGCGAGGCGGGTGGCGCGAGAGGCCAACGCACCCACCAGCGCCAGCGTCGCCCTGTCCCGCACCGGCACATCGAGCAGTAACACGGGTACCTCGAGCGGTACGCCAACCGGGTCGGGCCCGGTGATCGCAGCTGCAGCCAGGCGATACAGGTCAGGGATGTCGATGAGGCGCGCCTGCTCGAGCTGCAGGGCATAGCGTCGCGCCAGCAGATCGACGTCGGCGCCGACCACGCCACAGACGTCGAGTCGGTTCGGGCTCACTCCACCGAGCCGCAGGTCCTCGAGTGTCGACGCCAGCGTCCGGCCGAAACTGCGCAGCCGCGCGATCGGAGCCAGATACCCGAGTGTGTCCTGCTCGAGTTCCTCAAACGCCGCGCGGGCAGCGACCGCCTCGGCGCCAAGCCGTGTTGCGGGTGCCAGACCGCGTCGGGCGAGCTGTGTCGTGGCGATCCGGCTGGCGAGTTGACGGAGACTGAACCGATACAGACCGAAGGTGGCGCCCCGGCGGGCGGACAGCTCCCGCGCGAAGTCGTCAACCGCGTCCCGCGAGGCGCCGACCAGCAGCGCGTTAGTCGCGGGTGACAACGTGTCCAGGAATTGATGCGCCGCGGCGAGCCGTGCCGCCCCCGCTGCGGACGGGTGAAGCGTGACCGCACCCATCTCAGGTATCCGAAGTGTCTCCCCCGAAGCCAGCCGCCGGGGTCTCCGCTTCGACAGCGCCACGCTGCCGTGGAGCGATGCTACCACGCGCCGCGTGCGGCCGAATAACCGCGCCGGTGGCACCGTATCTGGTTGAGGGAGGATTGAGATGCGCTGTGCACGCTGCGCGCGGGAGATCGGCGACGATTCGGCCTATTGCGCTCACTGCGGTGCGACGAAGCGAGCCCCTGGCGCCGGGAGGACACGGACCAGACTCGAACAATCGGCAACCGATCGTCAGATTGCCGGGATCTGCGACGGTCTCGGTCTGGATCTGGGGCTCGATCCGGCGCCATCTTCTTCGGGGTGGTCGCGTGCCTGGCGGTTTGGCTGATCGTTCCCGAGGCGCTGACCGGCGACACGGCGGCCGTCACCTGGCGCCGACTCAGCCGCTTGCACACTGACATGAAGGTGGCCGGGGTCCGAGGGGAACTGGCCGATTACTTCGAAGTCGACTCCACGCCGATCTGCCTACTATGGGTCGTACTCGCGATTTGCCCGGGCGCGATCATCGGCGGAGTGATCGCCTACGTGGTGGCATGGCTGGTCCTGCCCGTGTCGTCCCTGCGCCCCCGCAGGCACCCCGCCGCCGACCGAGCCTCCGGCAACGCCCGCGTCGGCCGCGGCCGTTCACGAATAATCCGGACTTCTACCCGAGGGGAGTCCGAGTCTACGCGGTCGCTCGAGCGTGGTACAACGTGCGTGTTCCGCACGTGAGGGGTTCTTGGGTTACGGACGCGAAGTGTTGTGTGAGCGCCGCTTCGACCGCCGCCTGGGAATAGTCGACGTGCTGGACATCGCGATGGCGCAGCAGGCGTTCGACCATTGGGTCCCCGCGGCCCGCGAACTCGACGACCAGGTCCGCACCGAACCCGGCGAGCCATTGGATTAATTCGCCCAGCGGGATGTTGCTGCCGATTACCAGATGGTGAACGAGGGCCAGGCACAGGATGAGCTCCGGGCAGCCACGGTCGACCAACGGCCTCCGCTCCCGGCCCCGCCAGCCGAGTCCGGGTGACGGGTTCGCGATGTCGCCGACCAGGGGAAGGATCGAGGTGTTCCCCTCCTGCGCCAGAGCGCGATACAGCCGATCGACGACCAGATGATCGACGTCGAGCGCCAGCACGTATTCGGCATGCTCACTGGCCAAGCGAGCATAGGTTCCGGTGTTGCACCCGAGATCCCACACGATCGACCAGCGGCGCGGTGCCAGCACCCGGCTGACGAAGTCGGATTTGGCCTGCAGATCTTCTGTCTCGTACTTGTGCTCGTGCTCGTACTCCGACCACGTCGAGCGCGCCGGGCTCCAACGGAGCCGCTCGACGATCCGGCGGAGGCGCCCGACATTCTTCTTGATCAGTTGCGAGCTGAAGCCCGCGACACGGAGATCTTGCTTGACGTTGCGATCTGATGCCTGGAACCGTGCCTGCGCCTTCGCATGTAGGTAGACGTCACCCAGCACGGCTGGTCGCACATAGTCCCGCAGCGATAGCAGTGCCAGACATTCTTCGGCCTTGATGCCCTCAACGCTTCCTCTCAGCCAGGGATGGAACGGCACGTTCCGGTAGGCCTGGAGCAGCAGCGGGTAGAGGAACTGCTCGCAAAACTGCCGATATCCGGCCCACGGCTCGCCTGGCTCGTACGCCGTGAACGATCCAATGTCGATGAAGGTCGGGCGCGACCCGATCCACTGAACGTTGAACGGGGTCGCATCCTTGAGTGTCATCCCCTCGTCGAGCGATGCCAGCATCAGGTCGAGCTGCAGCAGCGCAGCATCTCGGAGCATGCCGAACGACCACTCGTACGGGTAGGAGATCATCGGAATCCGTTGATGTTTGAGGACGGCAGTCCATTTGGGCCCCAGATCCGGCAGGCCGGTGTCGTCGACTACCTGATCAGTGGGGATCAGGCGGCCCTGCCCGGTGAATCGGGCATAGAAGTCGGTTGCGGCCAAGCGCATCCAGTCGGAGCGCGCGCGCTCCGTGAGGCAGCGGAAGACCGCGCCGTTGTGGTGGAAGACCCTGGTATCGGGATCGCGGAACGACCCGGCTTCAAAATTTGGCGCGGAGCGTCTGACGCTCATCAGCGGCGCGAAGCTCCCCGGAGACTAGCGGCGGTCTCTGTCCCGTTCCTCTCGGCGAAGGATGGACGTTAGCCGGTGCCAATAGAGCTTAGCCATGACGCCAATGGCCGCGAAGCCACCCAGAACGACCTGGAGCAACATGCTCCCGCTGCCCGGATCGAGATAGGCGTCGACCGGAACCTCGACCACGAGCACTCCGATCAACACGAGCAGAGCGACAGGCGTGCACGTCTCGTTTGTCGCGTGGCCAGACACGTCCCTAGGCCGAGGAGCAATCCGCTCTCGCCAAGACTTCGGCGAGACCTGGCCATGGCCCGCATGGGAACAGGTCTGGCGGCGGCTGGCACCGTCCAGGCAGGATGCAGCGCCGGTCGATTGCAGTAAGGCACTCACCACAGGCGCTCAGGCTAACAGAATCGTTGCGAATTAGACAGGCGGGCGTCAGGTGGTGTGCTACGGTTCAACCGGTAGGTTCTCGACGAACTCCCAGCCCCCAGCTCCGAGCCGGTACTTCGAGAACTTGCCATCGAACTGCCGACTGTGGGCGTAGAAAACTTCATCTCGCGTCTTTGGCACCCGCGGAATTGTCGTGCCGTCGTAGGACGCGGTCGCCGCCCCGAAGTGAGAGAGGATCGTTGGCGCGATGTCGAGCAGCTGAACGGGACGCGTGTCCTCCGAGTACGCGATCGTGTGCGGGAACTTGACGAGTAGGAGTGCTGACGAAAATACTTCGACGGCGATCGACCGCCATTTGGCGCTATCCCCATTCTGCAACTCGTCGAACATCGTGTCATCTTGATACGTGGAATCCGGCTCCTGGTAGCGTCTGGCGACTGGGTCCAATGCGAAGGCCGGGTCAGTTCCATGAGGCGATTGCGGTCGTATCAGAAATTCCGCGTCGCCGTGATCTGAGTGGACGATGATGAGCGCGTCGTCCAGGCGTCCCAGTTGGGCCAAGACGTCGACGAGACGCGCAACCATACGGTTTGCACAGCGAGCGAAATCAAAGTACCTCGCTGCTGTGTACTCATCGCTCTGGTGCGGTTCACACCGATCGTCGAGCAAGTAGAGGGGGTGCGGGATCAGCGCGTGATAGTAGACGTACTGGCCGCGGGCCGGCCTGGACGGCTCGTCGGCCAGGAGCTGGTCGAACTGTTTTAGATTGAAGTATTGCCCTGGGTTGGCGCTGATGAGCGGTGAGGCCGGCGCACGCTGGGGCGTCTCCCACCCGAGCCGCGTTCGCAGAGTTGCCGTGAGGGAGTATCCCACGGCGTGTCGCTCTTCTCCCTGCGCTGCAGACCGAGTACTGAGCACGCGACGCACCGACGCCGGCATCAGTCTGAGCACCCAGAGATCGATGGTCGCGTCCAGCGCGAGCGTCGCCTGCGCCTGCTGCTCGACGTCACTGCTGGCAATGCAGGCTGCCGCATAGTCCGGGCACAGCCAGCGACCGTATGGATAGACCCACACCCCGAGCCCCGCCGAGTCGAGATCTCGCCAGAACCCTTCCCGAAGCGCTATGTTGGGCCATTCGCTCACCGAGATTCCCGGTGTCGGAAGGCGTCCGTGAAGCAGCGCTGGTTCCGACGACGAGGTTCTCGGGAACTGGGCATTGAACCGAGAAAAGAAGGTAAAGCCCGCCAGTCGGTCGCGAGTCTCGGTATCGGCGAGTGAGGCGTACGACTCGGCGAGATAGTTATCTAGGAGGATGTGGTACACGTTGCCTGGCGTATTTGCGCGGGGAACCAGACGGGGTTCGGGGGTCCGTTCTACCGGGCGGTTCGCGATCAAATCCGGGGCGAGTCCCCGGATGAGCGCCACATGGGTCATCCCGGTCATGATCATGAAGGCCACGGTCGCCAAGGTGGCCACCGTCTGGAGCTCACGCCACGGCACGCGGGCGGCCAGGACGACGACGGCGGCGATGACGAGGGCATCCACGATCGCCGCGAGGCCGATCGGCGACGCCTGCAGGGCGGCCCCGACCACGTCTAGGAGCAGCACAGCCCAGGGCATCATTAGCCACAACCGGGCTGGCATTCGCGGACCGGAGCGACGAACGATCCAGACACCCGCACCCGCGGTCACGACGGCGACAGCGTGGAAGGACCGGACGAGCTGCGGTTGATAGAGCAGCTCGCGGACGTTGGTCGCCACGACATCGTCGAAAAGCACCACGAAGACAACGAGCGGGGCCAGCGCACCACTGCCCACGTCGAGGACCGACTGGGACCACTGGCGCCAGGCCGACCGTAATGACGTGCTTAGCCAGACGAGCGGAGCCAACGCAGCACTACCCGCGTCGAGGGCCGCTTGGGACCACCGGCGCCCGGCCGACCATAGTGGCGCGAGCGACATGGTAGGGACCCTGAAGAGGAGCTTCCACCGTTCAGGACCCATCCAGGTGAAGAACGCGGCGGCCACGATGGCGAGCAGGCTCGACAAGGCCAGGAACCCGGACAGGACGAACAGCGGCGCAGGCGGAGGTTCGCTGAGCTCGAACGTCGCTCGGTCGATCCAGTGGGTATCCTCGGCGGCGGGATCCTGAACCAACCGCCGAAGATTGTCGGTCGACGTATCGAGGATCGCGTACGACCAGGTCCGGCCCTCTTGGTGATCAGGTTCCGTCAGGTGGTAAGTGGCTTCCACTGTTCGCTGCTGTAAGGAAGTAACATGCGCACTCCACCGGACGTTGATTCGCGGGGCAGGCGGCGCTTCGTAGGTGACGTAGGAAAACGCCAAGGAGGTGGAGAACACCAGCACAAACGATGCCGCGAACCGCCGTTTCGCTGTTTCGTGGATCATGCGAGTCGTCCGTCAAGCCCGCACCGCGCAGGGGCGCCGACGAGGGCGGGATCCCAGGCGGCGCTCAAGACGAAGGCTGTCGGTTCTTCTTACCGGCGCACGTCCGGCGTGTGCTGTGGGCCGCGGGGGAGCATCCGCGGTGTCGGTCCTCTCGGCGTGAGCGCGGATCTGATACCAGTAGCGCGTTCTCAATCAGTCGCCATCCTCCACCCGCCTGGCCCCGCGGGGATTGACCCTTCCAACGTAGCTATCGCTGTCGAGACCGGCGACCTCGCGGAACCGCGCCGCCATACAGGCGGCGACATCCACCGCCTGATCGTCCGACAAAGTAAAGGCGAACACCGAAGGACCCGACCCCGACAGCGAGCACCCGAGCGCACCGGCGTCGAGCGCCGCCCGCTTGACCTCGGCGAACCCGGGGACGAGCGTCGCCCGGATCGGCTCCACGAGCGCGTCGCTGATCGCGCGGCCTAACAGCTTGAGGTCTCCGCGGTGCAACGCTGTGACCAGCGCGCCGAGCTGACCGAGGTTGGCAACGACCTCGGTGATTTGGAACCGGTGGTCGGCTACCAGCCGTCGCGCCTCGGCGGTCACCACCGAGGCGTGCGGGTGTACGACGGCCACCCGCAGTGCGGCGGGCACCGGCAGCGATAACAACTCCATCGGGGTGTAGCTGCGGACCAGGATGATACCGCCCTCGACGCACGCCGCCACGTTGTCGACGTGCGCGCCACCTGACACGGCGCGTTCCCCCTCCAGCGCGCACGCGATCAGATCGTCCCGGTTGAGCGCGCCGGCAAGGAGCTCGCAGACCGCAAGCGCCCCACCGACGCTGCTGGCGGCAGAACTACCGAGCCCACTGGCAAGGGGCATCCGCTTCTCGAGCCAGAGGCGAACACCGGCCGGCCGGCTGCCGATTGCACGCGCGTCGAAGGCCCGAAGCGTGGCGGTCGCGGCTATCCCGACGACGTTCCGGGTGGGGTCAGTTGTGAGCTTACCCCCGTCTCCCCGCACCTCGACAATCTCGACGCCCGGGCTATCCGACCACTCCGCTTCGACGTAGTCCCCCGGCCGCTCGATCGCCAGACCCAGCACATCGAATCCGGGACCGAGATTGGAGAGCGTGGCGGGGGCATGCACGCGGACCCGCGCGGTCATCGACATGGATATCACGAGGCGCCAGACGCGGCAACGCACCGGGCCCAACCGACCGCCAGTCCCTCGACTCAGTGGTCAGCCCCGCCGGCATCCTCCCGACTCCGGCCCTTCGGGTTCTTCGCTAGCCTGCTAGTTCCCGCTGGGCTTGCACCGCGTTCTCGAGGTCCTCCAGTCCGGTCTGACCGCCGTGAATCGGCAGAATCGTATCGACCCGAAGCTCCCGATCCTCGATGTTTCTCAGCAGCACCTCTGCGAACGGCGCCTCCCGCGAGGTCGGCGAGAACGCGTCGGCCTCGATCAAGATTCGCTCCTGCGGCAGATAGACCATCACCATTCCGTCGCTGTGCGGGTCGTCCACGATCCGGTAGATCTGCAGCGTTCGGCTACCGTCGGTCAGCTCGTACGTCTCATCCCCGGTCACGGTCTCCATGGTGAGCGGCCGCGGGTTCCGAGCGAGAGCATCCTGCTCGATCGTGTGCGCCCGCGCCACCATGTCCTCTAAGAACGAGCCGTTTACCTGGTGCGTGATCACGGTCAGCCCCTCCGACACGGCGGCGCGGATTCCTCCGGAGTGGTCGAAATGGTGATGGGTGTTGACGACATACTGCAGCGGCTTGTCCGGCTGCAGTTCGCGTGCGCGCTCGATCACGGCCAGGGTCCGCACGTCGTTCTGCGGCGCTTCGACTAGCGCCAGATACTCCTCGAACTCGATTAGCACGCTGTGGTGCGACTGGCCGGTCAGATACCAGACCCCGGTGGCGACCTCCTCCACCTCCACGGTCGCGCTAGCCATCGCCGGCGTGGCCGACTGCACTTCCGCTGGTGCCGCCAGGTTGTCGAGCTGTGCGTCCGGGGTCGAGGTCACCCGGTATGTAGAGACCGTGAAGCTGTCGACATTGGTCGTATAGACGCGCGGGAGCGTCAAGCGGGCCCCGAATCCGCCCAACCCGCCGGTTTCGGCGTAGTCCTCGAACAGCGTTTCAACCACCACGTCACCCAGGTTGGAATCATAGGTCGAGGAGGTCACCTTGCTCGGTAGCCCGGTGTCGACGTCGACCTCGAGCGTGAACTGGGTCCCGTCGGCCGCGGCGATGTCGACGACCCGCTGCCCCGCCTCCTCGCGCAGGTTGCTCACGGTCGAAGTCTCGTCGAGCCCCAGCAGCAAGATGCCGAGCGGGTTGTGATACATCTGGGCCCGGCGGTCGCTTGCGACGCGTGCGGAGGCGCGCACGGTTCGCTCACCTACCTCGTCATACGCCACGTCGCCGTCCAGCCCGTAAGTCTGCCGCGTCCCGAAGAGGGGGTTGCCCGTCAGGAAGGTCGAGGTGCGGTCCTGACGCAGCCGCCAGCGATCGTTCGCAAAATCGATCGCCAGTTCGTAGTTCGCAATCTCGTAATACGGCAGGTCCGAGCGCGGACCCTGGTTTTGGCCGAGCCGCCACACCCGCCCCTGGCCATCCGCAATGACCAGGGTCGCCGTATCCCTCACGGCGCGGAGGCTTCCCAGCGCCTCGGCCGTGTCCTCGATAAACTGCAACTCAGGCGTTGCTGCCCCTCCACAGCCGACGACCAGGACGGACGACAAGATCAGACAGCGCTGCCATCTCCCCATGACTCCTCACTCCCTTTGTCCGGACACCTGACACAATGATCACCGCCGCTCAGCGGCATCAGGCAGCACCCGATTTGTGGCGGGTCTGCGAGTCTCAGTTTTTCACGACGACGGGAACGGAAGGACCGGGCCAGTTGGCTGGCTGGCGCGTCCACGGTAATAGGGCACCACCCGTGGGACACTGCGCCAGTTCAGCGCGGTGACGCCTTACCGGCGCATTGTGTCGTACCCTACGTTAGGGCGCAACCTTGGGTCGCGGCTTTCCGGGTGGTCCAGCGAGTCTGTCCTGGATCGAAGGGCTGGCCGTCAAACATCCCGACTCGAACTGGGAAGAACTGGAGCTGGTGGCCGGAGCCAACGCGGCGCTGGAGAATGCCAAGAAGACGGGTCGCAACCGCGTCGCCGCCGCCGAAGGCAAAGGCGAACCGACGGAGGTCCCTCGCTGAGGTTGGTCTTACAGCAGGCCCAGCTGCAGCTTCGCCGCCTCGGACATCTTGCTCATGTCCCAGGTCGGTTCCCACACCACATCGACCCAGGCGTCGCTGACGCCGGGTACGGCCTTCGCCTTCGCCTTGACCTCTGCGGGAAGCGACTGGGCGGCGGGGCAACCGGGCGACGTCAGCGTCATGCGGACACCCACCAACCCGTCGGCGTTCACATCCACGTCGTAGATCAGGCCCATCTCGTAGATGTTGACCGGGATTTCTGGGTCGTAGACCGTCGATAACGCCTCGATTAACTTCGGCTTAAGCGCGAGCGTCTTGAGCGGGTCCGGTTCGATCGGGTCGTGCGTCGTCACGGGCGGTGCCGCACCGGACTCGGTTTCGATCGGGTCGTGCGTCGTCACGGGCGGTGCCGCACCGGACTCGGTCGTTAGGATCCCGCGCGGCGGCTCGAAGTGCGGCGGTGTCATCCCGACCGCCACCGGTGCTGCCGGAACGGGCGTTGTGTCGTCGGTTGACCCCGGCGTCTTTTCGTCGACGCGCTCAGGCGGCGTGTTGAGCTTGAAGATACCCATGTCTTACTCCGTTGACACCACCTCGCGCCGGTCGTCGACCGCCGCGCGCAGCGTGTGCCAGGCCAGGATGGCACACTTGACCCTGGCCGGGTAGTCGCGCACGCCGGCGAAGACGGCCAGCTTGCCGAGCGCGGGGTCGTCGACCGGCGCGGTCTTGTCGGTCACGAGCCGGTGAAAGCGGTCGAAGAGGGCGCGCGCCTCGTCGACCGTTTTTCCCTTGATCCGCTCGGTCATCAGCGAGGCCGAGGCCCTGGAGATGGCGCAGCCCGAGCCCTGAAACCGCACGTCGGCCACGACCCCGTCGGCAACCTTGACCGCAATCGACAGCCGGTCGCCGCAGATCGGGTTGTTCCCTTCCGCCCGCCCATCGGCGTCTTCGAGCGGCCCGAAGTTCCGCGGGCTCCGATTGTGGTCGAGAATGACCTCCTGATACAGGTCGCGCAGACTCATCGCTTACGTGGGGCGTCGCCCCACACCTCGGCTTGGTTGCTTGCGGAGCCCATTGCCCCGCGCCTCTCGCTAGCAGGCGCACAGTTACACACCGTACCCGATATACGTCGGGTTCTGCCCGAGGTCTACCCAAAGACCTCCCGCACCTTGGTCAGCGCCGCCACCAGTTGATCGATCTCCGCGGCCGTGCTGTACATCGCCAGCGAGGCGCGGGCGGTGGCCGGCACGCCGAACCGATCCATCACCGGCTGCGTGCAGTGGTGCCCGGTCCGGATGGCAACACCCTCAGTGTCGACGATCGTGCCGATGTCGTGAGCGTGCACGCCCTCGAGCACAAACGACAGGATACTCGCCTTTTCCCCGGCGGTGCCAATCAGTCGCAGCCCCGGTACCGCCAGGAGCGCAGCGGTGGCGTAGTCGAGCAACCGCTGCTCGTGATCAACGATCGCCTCGAATCCCACGCTCGCGATGAATTCGACCGCCGCGCCCAGCCCGATGGCACCCGCGACGTGCGGCGTGCCCGCCTCGAACTTGTGCGGCACCACGTTATAGGTGGTGCGCTCGAAGGTCACGGAGCTGATCATGTCGCCACCGCCCTGGTAGGGCGGCATCGCGTCGAGCCAGCGGCGCTGCCCATACAGCGCGCCGATGCCGGTCGGGCCATACAGCTTGTGCCCCGTGACCACGTAGAAGTCGCACCCGATTGCCTGCACGTCGACCGGCATGTGATACGCCGCCTGGGAGCCGTCGAGTAACACCGGGATGTCCTGTGCGTGCGCGATCTCGACCACCTGCCGTACCGGGTTGACCGTCCCGAGTGAGTTCGACATGTGGACAATCGATACTAGCTTCGTCCGGGGCCCGAGCAGCGACACGAACACGTCGAGCATCAGCTCGCCGTCGTCGGTGATCGGCACCACCCGCAGACGCGCCCCCTTTTCCTCGCACAGCAGCTGCCACGGCACGATGTTCGAGTGGTGCTCCATGGCCGAGATGACCACCTCGTCGCCCGCGCCGACCCGCTGGCGGCCAAGAGTCTGGGCCACGAGATTGATCCCCTCGGTCGCGTTGCGTGTGAAGATGATCTCGGCCGGCTCGGCCGCGTTGAGAAACCTTGCGATCTTGCCACGCGCGTCTTCGAAGGCCGCGGTGGCGTCCTGGCTCAGCTGGTAGACGCCGCGATGGATGTTCGCGTTTTCGGCGGCGTAGTAGCGGGCCAGCCGGTCGAGCACCGGCTGCGGTTTCTGGGTCGTCGCGGCGTTGTCGAGATAGACCAGCGGCTTGCCACCGATCGTGCTGCCGAGTATCGGAAACGCCTGCCGTATCCGCCGCACGTCGAGCCCGCTCGCGGGTCTGGTCCGGGCCGTCTGCGCACCGCTGGTCATGGGTGATCTTCCGGATAGCGAGGTCTCAAGCCCCCACCCTGACCGGCAGCCGTTCGAGCAGCAGCGCGTCGAGCTGTGCGCGAATCGCGTCGATCTTGATATGCCCCAGCAGGTCGGCCGCGAACGCGTGAATCAGTATCTGCCGGGCCTGCTCCCGAGAGAGCGCGCGTGTCCGCAGATAGAACAGTGCGTCCCCGTCGAGCTGCCCGACCGTGGCGCCGTGCGTGCACCGCACGTCGTCGGCGAAGATCTCGAGCTGCGGCTTGGTCGTGATCTGGGCGTCCTCGGACAGTAGCAACGCCTTGTTCGACTGTTTCGCGTCAGTTTTCTGCGCGTCGAGTCGGACGATGATCTTGCCGTTGAACACGGCCCGGCTCCGCCCGTCGATGATCCCCTTGTAGAGCTCGTGGCTGTTGCAGTGCGGCTGCGCGTGGTCGATCGTCGTCTGGTTGTCGACGAGCTGCCGCCCGTTCGCCAGGTACAACCCGTTCAACGTGCATGTCCCGCCCTCGCCGCCGAGCACGACGCTCGCCTCGTTGCGCACGAGCCCCCCCCCCAGCGTGATGGTGTGCGATGAGAATGTGCTGGCCCGACCGAGGGTGGCGTGCAGACTACCTACGCGGAACGCCACCTCCGCCTCTCGCACGAGGGCGTAGTGGTCGACGACTGCGTGGTCGCCCGCGAAGATCTCGCTGACGGTGTTGCTCAGATACGGTGCCTCGCTGTGGCCCACGTGGCTCTCGACCACCCGGACCTGGCTGTGGGCACCGACCCGCAGCAGCACCCGGGGCTGGCTCAGCACCGGCTCGGCGCCGTTCGTAGTGACGAAGACCAGATGGATCGGCTTCTCCACCACGACCCCGGACGCAATATCGACGACGGCGCCGTCGCGCAGGAACGCGGTGTTGAGCGCGGTGAACGCCTGGCGATCGACGCGTGCGAGACGTCCGAGGCACGGTGTGATCCCCTCCGCGTCGTTGGCGATGACGGCGGCCAGGTTCTGCGCGCGCGCGCCTGCTGGCAACCCGTCGGTCACCGATAGCGCGGGCGCGAAACTCCCGTTCACGAACACCAGCTCCGGGCCGCCGAGTCGGGGCAGCCGCAGGGCGTCGAGGGCGGCGCGGGAGTAATCGGCGGCCGACGTCGCCGCCACGAAGGTGGTCGCGGCGATCGGGGCGACGTTGGTGAAGCGCCAGTCTTCGAGTGCTGTGGTGGGAAACCCGAGACGATCGAAGCAGCCGAACGCGTCATCCCGCAGCGCCGCCAGCGCCACCGGGAGCGTGGTCTGCTCCGCGAAGCGGGCGAACTGCGTGGCGTAGCTGTCTGGGCTGGTGGCGACCTGGGTCATCAGGGTTCCCCTAGACCGCCGCCGCCGGCTCATCCGCAACCCAGCCGTAGCCCTTTTCCTCGAGTTCGAGCGCCAGTTCTTTCCCGCCTGACTTCACGATTCGACCGTCCGACAGCACGTGGACGAAATCGGGGACGATGTAATTCAACAGTCGCTGGTAATGCGTGACCACTACCATTGCCCGCTTCGGGCTCCGCATCGCGTTCACGCCGCCGGCGACGGTCTTCAGCGCGTCGATGTCGAGCCCCGAGTCGGTTTCGTCGAGAATCGCCAGCGCCGGTTCTAGCACCGCGAGCTGGAAGATCTCGTTTCGCTTCTTCTCGCCTCCGGAGAACCCTGCGTTGACCGGCCGGTTCAGGAGGCTGTCGTCCATTCCCAGTAACTTCATCCGCTCGCGGATCAAGGTCATGAAATCGATCGCGTCGAGCTCCGGCTCGCCGCGATGCTTCCGCACCTCGTTCAGCCCCGCTTTCAACAGATAGGCATTGTTGACACCCGGGATCTCGACCGGATACTGGAACGCGAGAAACAGTCCCTCGCGAGCGCGCTCCTCCGGTTCGAGCTCGAACAGGTCCTGGCCCTTGAACAAAGCGGAGCCCGCGGTCACCTCGAGCCCGTCACGACCGGCCAGAACCCCCGCCAGCGTGCTCTTGCCGGAGCCGTTCGGCCCCATGATGGCGTGGACCTCGCCGGCGTTCACGGTGATGGTGATCCCGTTCAATATCTGGCGGTCACCCGCCGTGGCGCACACGTCGCGAACTTCGAGCATGAGTCGTCTCTCGTGTTCCCTATCCCACACTGCCTTCGAGGCTGACGCCCAGCAGCTTCTGGGCCTCGACGGCAAACTCCATCGGAAGCTCGCGGAACACTTCCTTACAGAATCCGTTGACGATCAGGTTGACGGCATCCTCGGTCGAGAGCCCCCGCTGGCGACAGTAGAAGATCTGATCCTCGCCGACCTTCGACGTGGACGCCTCGTGCTCTACCTGGGACGAGGTGTTCCTCACCTCGAGATACGGGAACGTGTGCGCGCCACACCGGTCGCCGATCAGCAGCGAGTCGCACTGCGAGTAGTTCCGTGCGCCGCGCGCCCCTTTGGCGATGCGCACGAGGCCGCGGTAGGTGTTCTGTCCGAACCCGGCTGAAATCCCCTTCGACACGATGGTGCTGCGGGTGTTCTTGCCCAGGTGCACCATCTTGGTTCCGGTGTCCGCCTGCTGGTGGTTGTTGGTGACCGCCACCGAGTAGAACTCGCCGACCGAGTTGTCGCCCTGGAGAATGCAGCTTGGATACTTCCAGGTGATCGCCGAGCCGGTCTCGACCTGGGTCCAGGTGATCTTGGCGTTGGCGAGCGCCCTGCCCCGCTTGGTCACGAAGTTGTAGATACCGCCCTTGCCATCCTTGTCTCCCGGATACCAGTTCTGGACCGTCGAATACTTGATGGTGGCGTTGTCGAGCGCCACGAGCTCGACAACGGCGGCGTGCAGCTGGTTCACGTCGCGCTGCGGCGCGGTGCAACCTTCCAGATAGCTGACCTGGGCTCCGTCGTCCGCGACGAGCAGCGTGCGCTCGAACTGACCGGTGTTCGCGGCGTTGATCCGGAAGTAGGTCGACAGCTCCATCGGGCACTTCACCCCCTTGGGGATGTAGGCGAAGGACCCGTCGCTGAACACCGCGGCGTTGAGCGCTGCGAAAAAGTTGTCCGAGTACGGCACCACCGTGCCCAGATACCGCCTGACGAGATCCGGATGTTCGAGTACCGCATCGGAGAACGAGCAGAAGATGATGCCGAGTTCCGCCAGCGTGTCCTTGAACGTCGTGGCGACCGAGACGCTGTCGAACACTGCGTCGACGGCGACTCCCGAGAGCCGCTTCTGCTCGTCAAGCGAGATGCCCAGCTTGTCGAAGGTTGCCCGGATCTCCGGGTCCACCTCCTCGAGGTTCTGAAGCTGTGGCTGCTTCTTGGGGGCCGAGTAGTAGCAGATCTCCTGATAGTCGATCGGGTCGTAATGGACGTTGTGCCACCGCGGCTCGGTCATCGTGGACCAGACCCGATAGGCGTTGAGCCGCCATTCGAGTAGCCACTCCGGCTCCCGCTTCTTGGCCGAGATCTGGCGGATGACGTTCTCGTTGAGCCCTTTGGGGATCGAGTCGGCCTCGACGTCGGTCACGAACCCGTATTTGTACTCTTGCGTCGCAAGCTCTTCGATGGTCTGGGTCTGGGTGCTCATAGCGCTTCTGACTGTTTATTCTATTTCCGACTGAAATGGTCGCATATAGATACTATCACGCGTGCCACGACAGGAAAAATGGGTCTGGCGCAACACCTTGCCGCTGGCTACTAGCGATTCTGAGCAGGCTGGAGGACGCTGATCACCATCCCGACCACGACAACCGCGACGGTCCCGACCACGTTGTACCAGATGAACGAGATCTCGGTCGCGGTCTCCGCGAAACCCACCGCCGCCATGCCGGCCAGCAGCCCCCAGAACGCTCCGTTCGCAGTCGCCCGGCGCACGGCGACCGCCAGCACGAATACCCCGAGCAGCGACCCGTAGAAATACGAGCCGATCCTATTTACGACCTCGATCAGCGACCCGAGGTTGGCCGCGTAGAGTGCGAACACTGTGGCAAAGACGCCCCAGAAGGCGGTCGATAGCTTGGAGACCAACAGATAGTGTCGGTCGCTGGCCCCCGGCTGTAGGTGCCGGCGGTAAAAGTCGATGACGGTCGTCGCCGACAGCGCGTTGAGCTCCGCTGCGATGCTCGACATCGCCGCGGCGAACACGGCCGCGATCAGCAGCCCGACCAGCCCGATCGGGAGTGCGGTCGTGATAAAGGTGGGGAAGACATAGTTGACGTCGTTGTAGGTGGTGTCTCCACTGATCTGCTGGACCAGGCCGACCGCGCTGGCCCGAATGTCGGCGACCCGCTGCTGGCTCGCGGTAAAGGCGGCGCGCGTGTCCGAACGCTCGGCAGTATCCCCATTCCGGCGCGCGGCCATCATCCGGTCCGCGGCGTCCAGCCGCTGCTCAAACGCCTCGTGGAACTGTGCCTCGAGCGCCGCGTACTCGGTCGCCCGCGCGTCGGTCCGCACCTGGCGCTCATGCACCGCGTTGAACAACATCGGCGGCTCGTTGAAGAGATAGAAAATAAAGACGAGCACGCCGGTCAGCAGGATGAGCGCCTGCAGGGGAATCTTCCAGAATGCGCTCATTAGCAGCGATCGGCGCCCGGCGTTGACCGACTCGGCAGTCAGATACCTCTGCACCTGGCTCTGGTCACACCCGAAGTAGCCGAGCATGAGGAACAGTCCACCCAGCAGGCCGGACCAGAAGGTGTAGGTCTCGTTCAGGTCGAGACTGAAGTCGATCGTCGTCAGCCGTCCGGTCGAGCCGGCGACGCTCAACGCCTCGCCCAGCCCGACCCCGGCTGGCAGCCCCAGGATTAGGATGACCACCGCCGCGAAGATCCCGCCGACGATGACCACCATCTGCTTCACGTCGGCCCACGTGACCGCCTGCACGCCGCCAAACATCGTGTAGCAGGTGGTCGGCACGCCGATCGCGAGTGCCGTGAACACCAGGTTCCACCCAAGGACGATCGATAGCACTACTGCCGGTGCCGAGATGATGACACCCACGGCCAGTCCCCGGGAGATTAGAAACAGCAGGCTGGCGAGCGCGCGTGTCTTCTTGTCGAACCGTCGCTCCAGATATTCGTACGCGGTGAACACTCTGGCTCGGTACAGGAAGGGGACGAGCGTGATTGACAGGATGATCATCGCGACAGGCAGCCCGAAGTAAAACTGCACGAATCGCATCCCGTCCGCGTAGCCCTGCCCGGTCGTGCCAACCAGCGTGATGGCGCTCATCTGCGTCGCCATGACCGATAACCCGACCGCCCACCACGGCAGCGACCGCCCGGCGAGAAAGTAGCCCTCAATGGCGTGCGTGTCCTTCGAGCGTTTCAGCCCGTCGTAGATCACCCAGGTCAGATACGAGCCGATGATGGCCCAGTCGATGGGATGCATGGACGGTTCACGTTCTCAGACGGCGAGTGGCTGGTCGCCAGGTCGACCATGCGTGCTTCTCACGCCAGAGTGCCGACTGCTGAGACGTGTACACGAGCGGATCACGCGACGCAATCACGCTCCGAAGTATCGGGAAAATGACCACAGCGCGGCAAGGACGATCAGCTCGACTAGGACCACAGCGGCGTACGTGGACCCAAACGGAACGTCGCCTCTGGTGTCGATGAGGCGCGGCGTACCTGACGAGACATCCGTCTGTTGTGTCACGTGGGTGAGACTCCTGCGTCAGTATACCCGGCCGCAAGCAGGCACCGAGTGGACATACAATGAGCGGTCGCGAACCCTCGACGGAACGTCGCGCATCCAAGACAAGATGGATGGTCACTAGCACACCATGAGCACGTGGGACGATTCGATCCGGACGGCCGGAGGGCAGCTGTCTGGCCGACGGATTGCCGCGGGCGCCGCCATGTTCCTGGCGCTGGTGCTGCTCGGGAGCCAGCTCGGCGGGCCGTTGCGGTTCGCCGAATGGGTCGATGGTCTGGGGTTCTGGGGTCCGGTGGTGTTCATCGGCGGCTACGTCGTGACGACCCTCGCGTTCGTGCCGGGCGCCGTGATGACACTCGCGGCTGGCGCCATTTTCGGGCTGCTCAAAGCGACCGTCTACGTCCTGATCGGTGCGACGCTCGGTTCAGCGGCCGCCTTTCTGCTCTCGCGACATGTGGTGCGTGGCGTGATCTCGGCGCGGGTGGCCGGCAGCGCGAGGTTCGCCGCGATCGACCGCGCCGTCGGCGCCCAGGGCTTCAAGATGGTGCTGCTGATGCGACTATCGCCGGTCTTTCCCTACAACCTGTTGAACTACTCGCTGGGTCTGACGAAGGTCCGCTTCACCGACTACGTCCTCGCCTCGATCGGCATGTTGCCCGGCACTCTGCTCTACGCCTACTACGGCGTCCTGGCCGGCGACGTGGCGCGACTGGCCGGCGGGGTCACGGTCGACCGCGGTCCATTTCACTATGGCGCGATGTTGCTCGGTCTGGTCGCCACCATCGCAGTCTTCACCTTGGTGACGCGCGCGGCGCGGACCGTGTTGCGCGCGGCGACCGTCGACACCGGTGAGCTGTAGCCGCGTCGGAACCCGATTCAGCGACGGACATCCGGCAGGCAACTCGGGGTTGCGCCAGCGGGGCGGCGTCGATAGAATTGCGCAGTCATCAGAGAGCTTGTGAAATAACGCACGTGAGGGAGTTACGCGTCCTATTGTTATCCGTCGTCGCTCTGCGGCCCGATATTTCCACAGTCATCCCGACCGCGCCGTCGCCCCGCGCGACCGGTAGGTTCCCGGGTGGTTCCAGAAAGGAGTCACGATTTTGGAGAACGTGACCACCGCCGAACATGTCGCGCACGCCGAGCACGGGCACGAAGCACACGAGTTGAGCTTCCTGCAGGCCTACGTCTTTTCGCAGGATCACAAGGTGATCGGCATCCAGTACGCCATCACGGCGCTGATGTTCCTGCTATTTGGCTTCTCCTTGATGATGCTCATGCGGTGGCAACTGGCCTTTCCAGGTGCGCCGATTCCCGTGATCGGCAATTTCCTCGGTCAGGCGAATGCGCCGGGCGGCATCATGTTGCCGGAGTTCTACAACCAGCTGGGTGCCATGCACGGCACGATCATGGTCTTCCTGGGTGTGGTGCCGCTGGCGGTCGGCGGGTTTGGCAACTACGTATTGCCGCTGCAGATTGGCGCACCCGACATGGCGTTCCCGCGGCTGAACATGGCCAGCTACTGGTCGTTCTTCCTGGGCGGCGTGGTCATGTTTGCAAGCTTCTTCGTGCCGGGCGGCGCGGCCAACTCGGGCTGGACCTCCTACGCGCCGCTGTCGGTCATCGCCACGGAGGGTCAGACCTGGTGGCTGATCGGGATGATGTTCCTGATCACGTCGTCGTTGCTCGGGTCGGTTAACTTCATCGTGACGGCGGTCCAGTTGCGCGCCCCGGGGCTCAGCTTCATGCGTCTCCCCTTCTTCGTCTGGACGCAGCTGGTCACCGCGTTCCTGCTCCTGCTGGCGTTCCCGCCGCTCGAAGCGGCCGGTGTGCTGCAGCTGATGGACCGCGTGGTCGGCACCAGCTTCTTCATGCCCAGCGGCTTGGTCGTGACCGACCAGGTGCTGCCCTACAGCGGTGGCGGTAGCCCGCTGCTCTGGCAGCACCTTTTCTGGTTCCTGGCCCACCCGGAGGTCTACGTCCTGATCCTGCCGGCCATGGGTATCGTGGGGGAGATCATCGCCAACAACACCAGAAAGCCGCTGTGGGGCTATCGCGCACTGGTCTACTCGTTGATCTTCCTCGGCTTCATGTCGTTCGTCGTGTGGGCCCACCACATGTTCATGACCGGGATGGGCACCACGATGAGCTCGTTCTTCCAGACGACCACGATGATCATCTCGGTTCCATCGGTGGTCATCCTGTCGGCGATGATGATCTCGCTCTATGGTGGCTCGATCCGCTACCCCGTGCCGATGCTGTTCGCGCTCGCCTTTATACCGATGTTCGGGATCGGTGGGCTGACCGGGCTGCCGCTGGGCCTCACGGCGCCGGATCTGCACTTCCACGATACTTACTACGTGATCGGTCATTTCCACTACGTCGTGGCGCCCGGGACCCTGTTTGCGTTGTTTGCCGGCATCTATTATTGGTATCCGAAGGCGACCGGCCGCGTGATGAACGATCTGCTTGGCAAGATCCACTTCTGGGGCTCGTTCATCGCCATCAACGTTGTCTTTATGCCGATGTTCATTACCGGGCTGGCCGGCGTGAACCGGCGGCTGTACGACGGGGGCATGCAATACGCGCATGCGCAGGGGGTGATGGAGTGGAACGCCGTGATGTCCTACGGCGCGTGGACGCTCGGATTTTTCCAGATCTTCTTCATCTTTAATTTCTTCTGGAGCATCCGACATGGCCGGCGGGTGGGCGACAACCCGTGGCAGGCGACCACGATCGAGTGGCAGGCCCCCTCGCCGCCGCCGCACGGGAACTTCACCACGCCCCCCGAGGCACACCGAGGACCATATGAATATAGTGTGCCGGGCGCGCCGACCGACTTCACCATGCAAGGTCAGGCGTAAGGGCCAGGTCAGGACCTGGAAACCCGTGAAGGTATAACCAGCGATGGAAATTCCCTATACCGTAGCTGAACGGCCCGATACCGGGCTCAACAACGTCAAGCTCGGGATCTGGCTGTTTCTCGCCTCCGAGGTGATGCTGTTTGGCGGGCTGTTCTCGACCTATGTGCTGCTGCGTGTCGGCGCTACCGAGTGGCCGGTCGGCTCCACCCTGCTGAACGTCCCAATCGGTGCCTTCAATACGGCCGTGCTGATCGCTTCAAGCGTCACCATGGTGATGGCGTATGCCTCCCTCAAACTCGACGATTTCAGCAAGTACAAGACCTACATGGGGGTGACCATTCTTCTGTCGCTCACCTTCCTGGCGGTCAAGAGCTACGAGTACTGGGAGAAGATCGCCACCGATCACCTGCCGTCCCACAGCACGTTTCTCGCGATCTACTGGACGATGACGGCGCTGCACGGGCTGCACATCATCGGTGGGGTTGTCGTGAACTCGTATTTCTGGGGTCCAGGCAGTGCGATGTGGCGCACGAAACCGGAGCAGTTCGTGAACCGGATCGAGGCCGCCGGTCTATACTGGCACTTCGTCGACTTGGTATGGATTTTCCTGTTCCCGGTGCTGTATCTGCTGTAGTCGGGAGCGTGCTCAGGGAGACCGGCTGGAGGCGGGAGGCGGGAGGCTCCGGCTACTTCTTCCAGGAGCGGGAGGCGTCATGAGCGGCAGCGTTGAGGAAGTCAAGCAGCACATCGCGGTCTACATGAAGGTCGCGGGGGCGCTCTTCGTCCTGACGATCCTTACGGTGGCGGTATCCTACCTGCCGACTGCGGTGCCACTGGCGGTTGTGATCGCCCTGATCATCGCTACGACGAAGGGCTCGCTGGTGGCGAGCTTCTTCATGCACCTGATCGGTGAGCGCAAGGCGATCTGCTGGACCTTGCTGCTCACGACGGTCTTCTGGGTGTTCCTGATGTTCCTGCCGCTGCTCGGGCATGTTGACAGCATCGGCGTGCCGAAGACGCTGCCCAACGCCAACGCGCCGGCGGAAGCAGAGGCCCACTGATGTCGCTGCGCGCCTTTCACCTGCTGTTCATCCTGGCGTCGATCGCATTGTCGCTGATGATGGCGGTGTGGGGAGTGGTCACCCACGGCACCGACCGTGGAACGGTCTGGCACCTTGCGACCACCATTGGTGCGCTGCTGACCGCCGGGTTGCTCGCGGTCTACGTTGTGAAGTTCATCCGCAAGACGCGTGAGATCGGGTGGAATTGAGAATTGGGGCGAACGCGATGACGCAACGATTCGTACGGACGGTCCTGGCGGGCTTGGCGGTGGTGTTCGCGATGCCGCGGTTGTCGTGGGCGTGCCCGGTCTGTTTTGGGGATCCGAGCTCCCCGATGGCGATCGGCGCGAGCTGGGGCATCCTAGTGTTGCTCGGGATCACGGCGGGCGTGCTCAGCGCGTTCGCCGGCTTTTTTCTGTATTTGATCAAGCGATCACGCCTGGCGCTGGGCGAGCAGATCGAGCTATCCCGATCGCCGCAGGCCCGTTAGGAGACGTCTAGATGCTTGAGTTACTCGGACTGCCGCCCCAGGCCTCGGCCCACGCCGCCGAGATCGACCGCATGATCGTGATCTTGCATTGGTTGATGCTGGTGCTGTTCGTCGGCTGGTTCATCTTCTTTGTCTACACGCTGGTCCGCTTCCGCGCATCGGCGAATCCCACGGCCGACTACGACGGGGTCAAGAGCCACGCATCGAGCTATCTCGAGGTGACGGTCGCCGTCGTCGAGGCGATCATCCTGATCGGGTTTGCCATCCCGGCATGGGCCTCACGCGTCAACGAGATCCCACCGGAGTCTGACGCGACGGTCGTCCATGTGATCGCCAAGCAGTTTGAGTGGCATTTGGTGTATCCGGGCCCTGACGGCCGATTCGGACGTCGTGACGCTAGTCTGATCACGCCGACCAACGCCATCGGTCTCGACCGGGGCGACCCGAACGGTGCCGACGACATTCACACCATCAATCAATTGAGTCTGCCAGTCGACAAACCGGTGATCGCCTATCTGTCGAGCCAGGACGTCATCCACAGCTTTGGCATTACCTCGATGCGTGTGAAGCAGGATGCCATCCCTGGGATGGAGATTCCGGTCTGGTGGGAGCCGACCGTGACGGGCGACTACGAGATCAACTGCTCGCAGTTGTGTGGTCTGGGCCACTACCGGATGCGCGGATTCCTGACCATCATGAGTGAGGCGGACTACCAGGCGTTCCTCGCCGAAGAGGGCGCCCGGCTCGCCGCCGATTGATGCTGCCGCGACCTCCCACCATCACGAATCCTCGTGTCGCTCGCGCACCCGGGCCGCGCGCTCTTGCACCGTCCATCAGAACGAGCTGGCACAATGAAATGAACGGTAGCGCCCGCCGTGGTGGCGGGTTCGGCGCGCGCGCGCGCCCCGCACGCTGAAGTCGCGACAGGCAGACGCTGATAGCTGTCTGAGAGTGAATGCCTACACGTCTGCGGCACATCAGGAAGCCGACCGTCGAGGCATGGTTCGCTCCCCAATTGTCGCGGCCGGCCGGATGACCTGGACCGCCGCCGGCGCTACCCGATCGGCCAGCATCCGTACCGAGAACATCAGCGAGCTCGGTGGGCTGGTCGAGTGCCTGTCGACCACGGCGATTCCGCTGCACCGCCTCGTCGCTCTCTCGCTCTCCGTGCGCGCCAGGCAGACGAGCGGTCTCCCAACCGCCCTACGCCGCACTGGGGTCCAGGCCGCCATCTATCGGGTCGGGACGCCGACCGACCGTCACCAGCCGACGCGATGCGTCTGCTCGGACGCTGAACGACCATCTGAAGCTGAGTTTCTGGGTGCCAGGGCGGAGGGGCGTGCTACCAGCGCCGCCACGTCATCGACCCTGATGTAGCCCGGACGTTCGCGGCGAGTGTGCCGAGGTCGTCGGCGGTCGTCACCAGGTCGGTGGCGTTCGAGAGGATGATCGCTGGCTCACGGCCGCGCGCGCGCCAGCTCGTCGCGGATGATCTCGTCGAACACCTCGAACGGCGCGGCACCGGTCACAGCGCGACCGTTGATGAACACGGTGGGCGTCGAGGCCACGCCGTACTGCTGGCCCGCCGTCAAGTCCGCGGTCACCTGCGCAGCGAAGCGCCCGCTGTCGAGACAGGTAGCGAAGGCGGTCTGGTCCAACCCGAGGTCGCCGGCATGCCGCTTCAGGTCATCGACCCTCAGCTCGTCCTGCCGCGAGAACATCGTGTCGTGCAGTTCCCAGAACTTGCCCTGCTCGTGGGCGCAGAGCCCGGCCTCGGCTGCCTTGAACGCCTGCGCGTGGTTGGGTAGCGGGTAGTCCTTGAACACCAGCTTGATGTCGCCGCCGTACTCCGTCTTCAGCTGCTCGAGTGTGGCGGTCAACTGCTGGCAGAATGGGCACTGAAAGTCTGAAAACTCCACGATCTCAACCGACGCGCCGGCCGGACCGAACACCGGATCGCCGGCGTCGACTTCGATCATCGTGCGTGGAGGCTCGAGGTTGACCTGTATGTCGGTGGCCTTGGCCCGCAGCTCGGTCATGTAGGCGTGCAGCGCCTGTGCCGGGCGTTGCTGCTCGATAAACATCACGATCTCAGGTTTCATCTGCTCCAGCGTGCGCCCGCCAAAGGCGGCCTCGTTCTGCCCGTAGAGCAGCGCAATATCCGCGTCGGTGATCGAGAGGGTTCTGGACGGCAGCTCCTGCGCTAGCAGCTCCTCTCGCGAGAGGTCGCGCGCCGCGGCCTCTCGCGAGAGGAGGATCTCGCCAATCGCGAGGTCGAGCGCGCGTCGTCGGGTGTCATAGAGCTCCTGGAGCATCCGCATCCTGGACGCCGAGTCGTTCTGTCGCCACGCCTCGTCGAGGTCCGCCATCGTGACCGTCCGGTCGCCGACCCGGCCGACCACCTCGCTGCCAGACTGGGCCACAACCGGTGCCACGGTGACGACTAGCGAAAGTGCCAAGGCGCCGATCGCGGCGCCAATGCGCTGGAACTGGAACATGAGAAACCCCGTTGTCTGACGCAGGAGGAAGGACGCAGAAGACGGACCCCGGCGACCCTATTCCCGCGACTGCACGCCTGATCCGGCTTGTGGACGAGTCATCTACTTTATCATGGTTCAAACGACCGGTGGCGTCGGCTTCCCGCGGCGGTTGGGGTGTCTGCCGTCCTCCGTCTCCCCTATAATCCCCCCCCTATGCCGACCCATAGGATCCTCGCGCGGCCACCCCAGGCTGGCGGTCAGACGCCGGTCGAGTGGGTGACGGCCCCAGACGTGGTGGCGGGGTTTTTGGAGGACGCGGCGCACTCTCCCGGTGGTCACACGCCGGCCGTCGGCTTCCCTCGCGACGAGGCCCAGCTCGCGTCGATGCTGCTGGAGGCCACCGCGGTCCTGCCGATCGGTGCGCAGTCGTCGCTGACCGGCGGCGCCACGCCGAGGGGCGAGGTCGTGATCAGCCTGTCGAGGCTCACAGGGATCTCCGAGGTGGCCCCGACCCACATCACCGTTCAGCCGGGTGTCACGCTGACCAGTCTCAGGGACACGCTGACGGTTGCCGGAAAAGCCTATCCGCCGGCGCCCACCTACGAGGGTGCCACCGTCGGCGGCATCGTCTCAACGAACGCCGCCGGCGCCGCGACCTTCAAGTACGGCACCACCCGGGACTGGGTCCGGGGCCTGACGGTCATGCTGGCCTGCGGCGAGCTGCTAGATCTGGAGCGCGGCCGGGTGCGCGCCGCTGACGGCCGCTTCGAGATCCAGACATCGGAAGGTGCGATCACCGTTCCGGTCCCGACGTATCGGATGCCGGAGGTCTCGAAGCACTCGGCCGGGTATCACGCAGCCCCCGAAATGGATCTGGTCGACCTGTTTGTCGGGTCGGAGGGGACGCTCGGGATCGTGACGTCGGTGACCCTGGACATCCTGGCGAGCTGCCCGACAATCTGTCTGGTCCTGATCGCGCTCGATGACGAGCCGCGCGCAATCCGGGTCGCGTCCCAAATGCGCGACGCCTCGTTCCGGACGAGACGTGCTGGGGACCGCGAGGGGCTCGACGTCGTTGCCATCGAGCACATGGACCGGCGGTGTCTCTCGTTGCTGCGCGAGGACGGCGCCGATCGGCGCAACCATGTGACGCTGCCGGACACCGCAGGCGTCGCGCTCCTTGCGCAGGTGGAGCTGGAACCCGGGACGACCGCGGAGCACATTCACGAAGAGGTCGGCCTGGCGGGCTCGACGGAGCCTCCCGACACGCCGATCGTCCGGTTGTGCCGTTTGCTCGATGCCGAGGGGCTCCTCGACGCCACCGAATTGGCCGCCCCGGGCGACCGGACGCGGGCCGCCGAACTGCTCGCGTTCCGCGAGGCGGTACCGGAGGCGGTTAACCGTCGCATCGGTATCGCCAGACGCACCGTCGATGGCACAATGGAAAAGGTCGCCGCCGACATGATCGTGCCGTATCCGCGACTCGCCGAAGGACTCAGCCTGTTCCGCGCCGCGTTCGCGTCGCGCGGTCTCGACTATGCCATCTGGGGCCACATCTCGGATGCGAACATGCACCCGAATCTGCTTCCCCGGACGGCGGACGAGATGCGTTTGGGTGAGGATGCGATCCTAGTGTGTGGTCGCGAGGTCATCCGGCTGGGTGGCTGTCCCCTGGCCGAACACGGCGTTGGTCGCAACCGAATCAAGCAGGCACTGCTGCGGCAACTCTACGGCGAGCCCGGGCTCGCGCAGATGCGGGCGGTCAAGCGCGCGCTGGACCCTGACGGCAAGCTCGCCCCGGGTGTGCTGTTTCCCGCCGATGGCGCGACGGCGGGCGCGCTGAGATGAGCAAGACATTCCTGACGACCTGGTTGACCACCGCCGTCGCTCTGGGCGTGACCGCGGAGGTCTTGCCGGGCGTGCGCGTCGACTCGCTCCTCGCGCTGGCGTTCTCGGCGGTCGTGCTTGGCTTCGTCAACGCCATCGTCCGACCGCTCCTGGTGCTGTTGACACTGCCGTTTACCGTGCTGACGCTCGGTCTCTTCTACTTTGTCGTCAATGGCATCGCCTTCGGTCTCGCGGCCGCCCTCGTGCCGGGGTTCCGCGTGGCGTCCTTTTTTTCTGCGGTGCTCGGCGCCCTCGTCGTAGGTCTGGTGTCCTGGTTCATCGGTGCCATCGGCGGCAGACGAGACAAGACGACGGGATCGATGGTCGTCGAGGTACACCGGCGGCACGACGGACGGTGGAGTGGATGAGCGGGGCTACCGCGGCCCACGCGCCAGCAGATCATGCGTGCGGTGATCGAAGCATGAGGGTGGTTACCGCTGGTAGACACCGGCGGCCAGAAATGTCTGCCGTCGTCAGGACCGTCATTGTCGCCTGTTGTGTCGCCTTCAGCTTCACGTTGCCCGCGAACGGCTGGGCGCAACCGGGCGGAATCGAGCTGGCGGGTGGCTACAGCTTCCTCGGCGAGTCCGAACTAGTGGATGACTACGGCCTCGGCTGGTTCGCCGGGGGTGGCTGGCGGCCCGCCGGCTGGTTGAGCCTGGTCGCTGAGATCAGCCGCCATCGATGGGCGCAGGACGTCGGTTTCATCGACGTCGAGGTCACATTGAGGACACTATTGGCCGGACCGCGGGTCCGGTTTCGCGGGTCACGGATCACCCCGTTCGCGCATCTGTTTGCCGGAGCGAGCCGTCTCGACGTCGCCGCTCGGATGGTGGTTCCGGTCGACGCCACCGTTGCCGACACCTCGACCCACGGCACGTTGCAGGTGGGTGGCGGCCTCGACGTGCCGATTGGGGCCAGACTCTCTCTGCGGGTGGGAGTGGACTATTGGCGTTTGTTCAAAGACCTGACGTTGGATGGATCCAGATTCTCGACCGGTGTGGTTTACCGTTTCGGCGGCTGATCGCGCCGGTCATGAGACGCGCTTTGCGCCACGATGTTCCTGCTCGCCGCAGCCGTGGCGAGACGGGGACTGCATGGATCAGCTGCGCGGGCGCGTTCGTTGTGTCGGGTCCTGGGCTCCGCCTATTGTTGGAAGCAGTACAGCCGGCCCGCCTGGTCGCAGGCGATCGAGTGCGACCCTGACCAGGCGGTCCCGATGGCATCGAAGACCCCGACCTGACCGCGGACTTCACTCGATCCGTCAACCCAGCCGCGACACGTGGCGCCCGAAGAGGCGGGGTGCCCAGATGGATCGGTGCCGGTCCAGACTACCGGGACGTTGTCGGGCTGGTTGCCCCGTTCGTCGATGACGATGGGGTTGTTGATGGTCCCGTCGGTCAGGTCTGTCCAATTGTCGGCCACTCGGACACCGGACGTCATGACGAGAGGCGCAGTGGTTCGGGTGAAGGTGACGTTGGGTGAGCGACCGGTGGCGTCGCTGGACCACGCGCGGTAGACCCCGGGCAAGCCGGCAGCGGCCGCCAGCTCGGTGCACACGCGATCTGCCTCCGACACACCTCCGATCACACCAGTGAACGTCGCGCTGGTCACGAAGACGATCCGGTCAGGGGATTGCGGCGCCTCGGTCGGCGCCATAGGGCTCTCGTGGCATGCTGACATCAGCAGACTGACCAGTGTGAGCACGTGCGACGACCGTGTGACGGGAATCCTTCCAGGACGTGATCTACCGGCTTCATCCATGAGGTGGCTCGGGTAGCTCGGGTCTCGAATACCAGTACAGAATACCCGGTCGTGACACGCCACCTGGGAAATCTGGCGCCGAGGCGTCCAAGGGGAGACGCTGCCTTGGACCACCTGTGCCTCTCGGCACACTTATCGCGGGTGCTGCCTGTCACGCGCTGCTGATGATGGTGGGTTGGTCGCCCCCGAAATCCTTCACAGGACGGCTGCAAGATTCCCAGTTCGGCATGTCCAATTATTGAACGTACGTTCTAGGGTGGACCACCATAGACCGGCCCGACCAGATAGAACACCGAGCGAATATATCGTTATAACTTATTGGGTAATATTGTCTTAACATGAAACAGTCCTATCTCGGCGACAGAATTGCGGAAGCCTGGGCGCTGGACCTCTGGGTATGGTGCCCCTTAGGTTGAGACGTTGGGTGACGCTCGTCGACGCAGAAATATGGTCTAACACACTTTGAGAAAATAGGTTGCGGTCACAGGTCTCCCCAGCCTGCAAGCCCTGAAACACGGTGCGATGTTGATAGATATCAGGTCAACAGCCAAGGGAGTGTGTGTCCGATAACGACGCACTCCCTGCGGTCTGCCAGCTGTCTAGGATTAGAATCATATTCTCAGCTCGCCACTCGAACCTCCGGTCGCCTTCGTGCTTCACGCCTCCTACTGGCGACACCAATTCGTCCGCGACTGCCCCCGCTGTTTCGTCATCTTGTCCAGATTGGAGAAACGCCCCATGGCCCTAGCGCATCGAAGCCGGTCCAGTGTTGGTCGAACACCCGAACAGTTACCAAGTCAGGAGCGCCTATCTGGCCGCACACGGCAACCTCACCGGTCGGGTGACGGGAGCGGTGGCATGAGGGAGCTGTCACTATCGCGTGTCTGTCTGGCGTACATGCTGGCCGTGGTCACCGTAGGCGGCGGGCTCATCCTGAGCTCGATGGTCTAGATTGCGCTCGAGGCGACCAAGCGCCCGCCACCGTGGCTGTGAGGCCGCCGGCGACCCGACCGCGTCCGATCTGGTCCCCGCATCCGAGCGCCATCTCGGTACCCGCATAGCACCACCACGGGCTCCTAGGGCCCCGCTCTCGAGCCGAGCCACGCCTTGCGGAACTGCCGCTGGGCCGGTGTCGGCGAACGGCCGAGTTCCTCGAGTGGGACCAGTTCCCTGGCGGGATCGGTCTCGACCGTGAGCTGGGTCGTCGATATCTCGCCGAGGCGCGAGTAGCCAAGCGTCACCCGTTCTCCATCACTGAGGTCTCGCAGCACGTCGTCCAGGAGGCGAGCCGAGGACACCGTGCGCCCGTCGATCGAGATCAGCACATCGTCGCGCGCCACCCCGGCCGTTGACAGCGGCGACCCGAACCGGACAGGCGACGTGATCCGCGCGCCGCCGCCGTCGAAGCGCAGAGACGGCGCACCGAGCCACATGCGGCCCGGCGCCCGCGGTCGCGGTACCACTCCGGCGCGCTCGAAGAGCGGTGCAAAGGCGAGCACCTCATGCCCCTCGACATAGCGGTCGAAGAACTCGTCGGCGAACGCCGGGTCGCCGGTCAGCTCGGCCAGCGCCGCCCGCGCGCCGGCCTGGGAATAAGGCCGGTCCACCACCCCCGGCACGCTGCCGCCGGTCCGGCCGAATCGTTGCCACAGCAACCGCATGTAGTCGTCCAGCGTGAGTGCGGGCGCTCCGTCGCCATCGGTGCTGCGTGCGCGCAGCAGTAGATCCAGACCCAACCCGAGGGTCTCGCCCCACGTGTAGTACGAGATGAATAGGTTGCCCCAGTTCGTTCGGTCGATGGCGCTGGCGGCGTCGGTGAACGGCGCCAGCCGGCTCATGTCGACCGCCGAGCGGAACCGTCGTCCTGGACCCAGACGGACGGTATCGATGGCCGAGGCGAACCGGTCGAGGGTGTCCGGTAGCCCGGCGAGCCCGGCGCGCATGAGAATCAGGGCCCCGTAGTAGTTCGTGAACCCTTCCGCCAGCCACAGCTCGTCGGACGGATTGACGTCCTCGAAGTCAAACGGCTCGAGCGAGCGCGGCCGGATCCGCTCGACGTTCCAGACGTGGAAGAACTCATGGGACACCGAGCCGAGCAGCTGCCGGTGCCGCGTGCGCAGCGCACCCGGTGAGCTCAGGATAGTGCTGTTGCGATGCTCCATCGCGTCGCCGCTCGCGGTCGGCACATAGTCGGCGATGAACGTGTAGCGGCCGGTCTCGAATTGCGGAAACTCGCCGAATACCATAACGGCTTCCCGCACGATCCGTTCGACGTCTGCGGCATAGCGGTCGAGCTCGACTTCAGACCCCGCGTGATGCAGCGCGACACGAAACGTCGGCGTGTGGCCGGGATCGCCCGGGTTGGTGACGGTGAAGGTCCGGTCCGCGAATCCGCCGAACTCAGCCGGGCTGTCGAGCAGGTATTGCAGATTCGGGGCGGTGAAGGTCAGCGGGGCGTCCGTCGGGTAGAGCTGGGTCGCCACGCGCCAGTCTCGACCCGGCGGAGGAGCGAACCGGACGGTCGACGACCGTGCTTCGAGTCCGGCACCCCACATCAGAGCAGCCGGCATGTTGAGGTGCGCGTGGGTCGGGTCGATCCCGACATAGGTGCCATCGACCCGATCGCCATAGACGCGGTAGGTAAACCGGACCGTCCCGTCGTGGCCGGCAACATCCCACCGGGCCCCCTCCGACCGCACCGGATCGAGCTCGTCGCCGTCGCCGTTGAACGCCCGCACCTCGAACACGTTTTTCGCGAACTCGTGGCGGGCGTAGCGTCCTGGCGAGGCGGAGCTCATCCGCATGCTGAGCGGCTCGGGCGGCAACCCGCCGATGGTTACCTCGACCTGCATCCACCGGTGTTCCGGTTCGGGGAAGCTCAGCTCGTACAGTACGGCGGGTGCATCGCTGAGCGCCGTGCCGGCCTGACCGCCGGCTGGGGACACCAGCCATGACACGGAGGCGACGAGCACCGCGGCCAGGGCGCCGACCCGCAGCGCGATTGGCACGACAGACAGGCGGCGTGGCATCGCTGGCGACGTCATGCGATCGACTCGAGCACCTGGCTGACGAAGTCGGCTTCGGGGACGGCGCCCAGGATCTCGACGCGATCGTTGACCACCGTCTTCGGGACACCGGTGACTTGATAGTGCTGCACGAGATCGGGATAGTCGACCGCCGCGATTACCGAGGCGGTGATGTGCGGGCTGGCGAGCGCCATGCGATGCGCCAGGCTGACCGCCTGGGGGCAGTGTGATCAGGTGGGAGTGACGAACACCTGGATGTCGATCGGTTGCTCGACCGCGGCGATCAGGGCCTGGCTCTCTTCGCTAAGCCCGGAGTCGCCGGAGCCCACTAGCAGCACGGCCTGGACCAGCGACACGAGCTCATGCCCCTCGGGGAGACCGAAGAAGCGGATGCCGGTATCGGCTTTCCCCGCCACGGCGATGGCCGGTACTCGCGGGATGGCATAGGCCTCGGCCTGGTCCCGGTCGAGCACCAGGTTGAACTCCTCGACGCTGATCAGCTCGGACCGTGCCGCGACCTGGTCGACGATCTGCCGGGCAGGCAGACAGGTGTCGCAGCCGAACGTCTGGGTGAAGAAGACCAGCGTGACCGGCGTCGCGAGGTTCGCGAGCGCGGCGTCGAGATCGGCCGGTCCGCCTGCGCCAGCGTGCATCCACGGATTATGGCGGATCATGGTAGAACATGGGGGACGATCGACAGAAAAGCCCCCAGCACTCGGATGTCCCGTGCGGGTCGACGATGAGACGCATGCTGACCCCTGTGCGGGCTCCTAGGGCATCTCCATAATCGGGATGATCTCGATGGTGCCATGCTTCGCGAACCTGGTGCGCCAGTAGTCGCGATCTGAGGATCGTGACATGCGCCTGAGGTTCGAGCGCCAGAGAGCCAAATTCGATAGTTAACCGGACACCACCAAAGGAGAAAAGCGTATGTGCATGGATGTGAGGCGGACCCGAATCGTGACCATCGTGGCGCTGCTTGGCGGGGTTGCCCTGATGACGGGCTGTGCTTCCGAGGAGGCGGCGTCCATGGAAGCTGACATTGCCATGAGCAGCCCGATGAGCAGTGCCCAGGAAGGCACGCTGGTGCACGACGGGCAGGAGTTATTCGGCCATTACCACCAGCCCTAGCCGTGGCCGCGGCCGCTGCCAGACGATGCTCATTCGCACGAAGGCTGGACCTGGGGGTCCATGGCCGCGGTTTTCGCCGAGAGCACCGACCGCATCTGGATCGCGATGCGGGGAGAGCTGCCGCTTCCACCCGGCAATCCGCCTTTCACCCCCTACGCGTTGATCGAGCCGTTCCGGGGCAGCGCGCCGCCAACCGACGACAACGGGAACCGCGGGTACGAGCGCCGGTGGGTGCATGTCATGATCGCCGTGAATGCCGACGGCGAGCTAGTGGAGTACTGGCCGCAGCATGACGAGCTCTTCGACGTTAGCGGCAGTCGTGGGCCTCACAAGATCAAGATGAGCCCCTACGACAGCGAGAAGCACATCTGGGTCGTCGACGACAACCTCCACCAGATACACAAGTTCACCTACGATGGGGAGCTCGTGCTCACGCACGGGGAGATGGGCGTGGCCGGCCGTGGCCCGAACAACTTCTCGCGCCCGACCGATATCGTGTGGCTGCCAGACGGGACGTACTTCATCAGTGACGGCTACGTGGGAACGCGGGTGGCCAAGTTCGATTCGGACGACAACTTCATCATGGACTGGGGCGAGGCGCCGGCCGATCCAGACAATCCTGGTCCCAACGAGTGGGACACGGTCCATGCGATCGCGATCAGCCAGGACGGGTTACTCTACGTGTCGGACCGGGCGCACGCCCGGATCCAGGTGTTCGACGTGGACGGGAACTTCCAGTTCATGTTTTCGACCGGCCAGCGCGGGGAGTCGCTCCCGTACGCGGTCGAGATCATGACGGAGCCGTCGGGTGAGGAGTACGTCTGGGTCGCCGACGGGGGCTTGGGCAGAATCACCAAGTACGACTTGCAGGGGAATTACCTCTACGGCTGGGGCACGCCGGGTAACGATTACGGGCACTTCAACGGCCCGCACTCGCTGACGACCGACCCGGACGGCAATCTCTATATTGCCGAGGTGTTCGCTGGCCGCATCCAGAAGTTCGTCCCGAGATCGGGCGCCGATCCTGCCAAGCTGGTGGGACAGTAACTGCGCCAGTGGAACTGAGGTCGAACTGGGCGGGGACGTCGGGAGGTCGGGTGGCAGCGACGGCGCGAGCGTAGCCTGGCCGAACGGAGGAGGCGCGACCCGGTCGCGACCCGAGACATGGTCGCGGCCGGGGAGATCCGTCTCAGGCTCGGCGGGACGTTCAGCTCCTTCCGGTGCGACAACCCGGCGGCCGTCGCGCGGAAGACCTGGCGCGCCTGAGGGCGCCGGCCGGCGCACCGTCCCCTCGAACGCACCTCGCGTCGGCGTTACTACCTCACGTACTTCGAGACGCCCCGCAGGTTGGCCTCGGCCGTATACAGGTTGCCGGCCTGGTCGATCGCGATCCCCTCGCCCATCGCACCGGCAGGCGAATCCGTTTCGTGCGGGGGAACGAAGATCGTCACGCTGCAGTCCTCGAGGCTCCCGATCCGGATCCCCTTCAGCCAGCCCGGGTGGCGCCGGGCGTCCGACTCCGAGTCGGACGTATAGATCGTGTCGCTTCCGTCGATCGCCAGCCCGCTCACCCGGCTGAATTCACCGCATGCACCGAGATACTGCCCGTCCTTGGTCAGGATCTGGATCCGGTGGTTGTGGCGGTCGGCGACGATCAGCCGCCCCTGGGAGTCGAACTCGATGGCGTGCGGCGTCCGGAACTCGCCCGGTCCGGTGCCCATCCTGCCGATGGTCCTGAGGAAGTTTCCGTTCCGGTCGAACACCGAGATGCGCCCGACGAGATCCGGGTCCTCGACGTTGGTATGACTCTCGGCCACGTACACGTCCCCAGTGTCCGGGTCCGTGACGACGTCGGTCGGCTCGGTCAACGCGTCCGGCGGGTCTCCCTTCACGCCCGGTGTCCCGAGCGTCATCAGCACCTCGCCATCGGGGCTGAACTTGACGACAACGCTTCCCTTGTCGTCTTCGCCCGGAAACGTCTGGAGCTCGTCTGGGCTCGCGACCCGCGCGTCGGTCACCCACAGGTTGCCGTCTCGATCGACATGGAGGCCGTGCGGCCACACGAACATCCCTCCGCCGAAGCTCCTGATCTCGGTGCCGGACTCGTCGAACAGGTGGATCGGGTTCGCGGTGGTGCCGAGACAGCCAGGGGCCGTTCCCGGCGAGCACCGGTCGGTCGCCCACACGGACCGGCCATCCCGGTCGATCGCCACGCCGTTGGAGCCGCCCCATGGCCGTCCTTCTAGTGTGAGCTCTGCCCAGTCGCGGATAACGCGATACGGATTGTCACCGGTGTTGATCGGCTCGATGTCCTGCGCCTGGCCTCCGTGCATGGCTATCCACACGACAACCGCTGTCGCGAACCAACGTCTCGGAAAAGCTGACATCGACATCGCAGCGCTCCTTGTGTGCCAACGATAGTACGTCTGCTCGCTGATGCCGAGCTTCTGGCACACCTGCGGGGGGCGTAGCCCACGGCTCAACTCCACCTCGGCCTGGCGCAGTTTCGTGATGATCTGCTCGGTGCTGTATCGCTTCCGTGGCATCGTGCCTCCTGATTCGCAACGCCCGCATTCTACCCCTCGGGTTGGAACGATCTTAGGGGGTCAGGTCAGTGCGTCTCAAGATACGCGGCAAGATCGCGAGACACGTAGCACGACCCGTTGTCGCTCAGGAGCGTCGGCCGATGCACAACTCGCACCTGTTCCACGCCGGTCCGCGCGCGGGCCACGTCCAGGGTCTCCATCACGTCGGCCGTCTGCATCGAGGTCCGTAGCAGCCAGGCGATAGGGTTATGTCACAATCCATTTCACAAAAGGAGGTGGGACGGAGGACGAGGGGTGGTATTTCCTAGGGAAATTGGCTCCTCAGGCTGGACTCGAACCAGCAACCCTCCGGTTAACAGCCGGATGCTCTGCCAATTGAGCTACTGAGGAACACGTGGCAGACGTGCGGCCAGACGCGATCCGGGACGGGCCGGCCCCGTCGAGCGGAGCGCCGATCTTAGTTGAGCGCCCCGGTGAGGTCAAACCTCCGCGTTCGAACACCGACCAGCGAGGATACGGCAGCTCCACCCGTTCCGGTTCGCTCGTCCGAAGACGAGCGAAGTCCGGTTTTCCATGGCGCTTGGGGGCGGCGGGCAGGGCCGCCGCGGGTCACTCAATTCCCGCCCACCTTCCGGCATGCGCGTGCCGAGCTCGTGGCGCGCAGCTGGATCCATGCGGCCAGCAGGCCCAGGCCGAACCAGCCGATGGCGAACGGCACCTGCCCGTTGGCTGGCGCCATCGGGTAGACCTGCCACACGTCGCCGGTTGCCGCTGCCGTGGCCTCGGCGTTCCCACCGAGGGCCAGCCCGCCCACGAGCGCCGTCCACGCGCCGCCGAACGCCGTGCTAACGATGATGACGTAGCGCTGCAACGAGACCGCCGCGATTGCGCCGACCAGACACGCTACTACCACTATCCACGTTTCCGGGTCGCCGTTCTGCGGCGTCCAGAATAGGCTGACTGCCAGTGCCCCGAGTCCGGCGCCCAGCATAGCGAGCCCGGCCAGATAGACTATGAGCAGGAGTAGCGCGCCGGCCAGTCCACCCCCGACGATCGTGGCCGTGGCGGCCCACGGCTCCAGTGCCTCGACGAAGAGTGACGTCAGGTAGGCGCCGCCGACGAACCCGTAGATCGCGAGCAACCACCGGAACAGCCGATAGCCCAGGAAACAGGCCAGTAGCCCGGCCGCAAGTAGAATGATCGCCGCTGGAACCTGCGACGAAACGAAGGGCATCTGGCCATTATGCCGGGGCTTGTCGAGTCGCCGCAAGATTGAACCGGGTGCCGCGTGACGGTTGAGCACACCATCGCCGGTCGGGGGGGACGGGTATCCCCGGTCGCAGTCGCCGCCGCGATATTGGGCGTGGCGCTGTTCGTCTGGGTCGTCGGCCAGGCCGGTCTGGGTGAGATCGCCACTGGCTTCCGGCGTCTCGGGTGGCTATTTCTTGTCGTTATCGCGTTGGGGGGGCTTCGGTTCGCGGCTAGAGGGATGGCCTGGCGCGGCTGTCTCGAGGGCGCGCATCGGCTCTCGCCGGGGCGTGCCTTCCAGGCGGTGGTGGCTGGCGACGCGCTCGGCAACCTGACGCCGCTCAGCCTGCTCGTCAGCGAACCGGCCAAGGCGCTGTTCGTGCGGGACCGCGAGCCGGTGTCCCGCACCCTGGCGGCACTCGCGGTCGAGAACCTCTTCTACACGCTGTCGGCCGTGCTCGTCGTTACCGGCGGGGCGCTGGCGCTGGTGCTACGGCTGGGCGCCGCCGGCACCTGGTGGCTGGCCAGTATCGCGCTGGTCACGGTACTGATCGTCTGCATCTCGGTCGCCCACGCGATTATCTGGCGACAGGTGCGGGTCGCGAGCACGGTATGCGATCTGGTGGAACGGCGGGGCCTGGCACCGGCGTTCGTCGCGCGCTGGGCCGAGCGCGTGCGCCGGGTTGAGGACCGGCTCTACGCGCTCTACCCGCGTGCGCCGGGCCGGCTGGCGCGGCTGGCCGGTTGGGAGCTCTCGTTCCACGCGCTGGCGATCCTAGAGATCTATATCGTCCTCTCGCTCATCAGCGACGTCGCGCCAACCTTGCTCGATGCGTTCGTCTTCGAATCGACGAACCGATTCATCACGGCAGTGTTCAAAGTAGTGCCGCTGCGCATCGGCGTGGATGAAGCAGGTAGCGCCGCGTTCGCCGAGCTGCTCGCCTTTGGCACCGCCACCGGGGTGACGCTCGCGATCGTCCGTAAGGCGCGCATGCTGGCCTGGACGACGGTCGGGGTCGGGTTCCTGGTCCGCCGGGGACTGTCGGTGCGGCGGGCGATCGCCGACGCGGAAACGGCGCGTGTAGCTGCCGGCCGGTTCCCGTCGACCGGTGCGACGACGCGTGGGGCCGCCGTCGTGATAATGGCGCGGCAGCCCCACGGCACCAGTCCGCCGAAGACCCGGCTGGCCGGTGCCGTGCCCGACGAGCAGGATCGGCGCCGGCTCTACGGTGCGTTCCTTGCCGACGTCGTGGCCGGGTGCGGGACGATCGATGGGGTCACGGTTCGGGTCGCCTACACCGAGGACGGCGGGACCGTTGGACTCGCGCAAGCCGGTCTGACAGACGACCAGTTGTTGCCGCAACGCGGCGCCGACCTCGGTTGCCGGGAGCGGGGCGTCTTCGAGGATCTTTTTCGAGACGGGTTCTCGCCCGTGGTGCTGATCGGGTCGGATCTGCCCACGCTGCCCGCGGCGCGTGTCGCCGAGGCGCTCGACCGGCTGCGGGTGCAGGGCGACCGGGTGGTGCTCGGTCCGGCGGATGACGGCGGGTACTATCTGATTGGCCTCGCGGCCCGGCCCGGCCCGGTTCCCGATCTCTTCAGCGGCATCCGCTGGAGCACCGGGTGGGCGCGCGCCGATACGGTCGCGGCCGCCGACCGTATCGGGCTAGCCGTCGAGCTGCTCGACGGCTGGTACGACGTGGACGACGAGGCTGGCCTCACCCGGCTGCGGGCCGAGTTGGCGACAGGGGACGGCGCGCGGCGGGCCCCCGCCACGGCTCGCGTGCTGGAGGAGCTGCTCGGGCGGATCTGAAACGCGGCTACACCTCGCGGCGGCCTTCCATCGCCTTGAGCATGGTGATCTCGTCGGTGTACTCGAGGTCGCTACCCACCGGAACTCCCATGGCGATCCGGCTGACATGCACGCCGAGTGGCTTGATCAACCTGGCCAGGTAGATAGCGGTGGCTTCTCCTTCCACGTTCGGGTTGGTCGCCAGGATTACCTCGCGTACCGCGTCGGCGTCAACACGTTCGAGCAGCCCCTTGATGTGGAGGTCGTCCGGTCCGATGCCCTTCAGCGGCGACAGTGCTCCCATCAACACGTGATAGGTCCCCCTGAAGTCACCCGTCCTCTCGATGGTGCCGACGTTGGCCGGATCCTCGACCACACAGATCATCCGCCGGTCGCGGCCGGGATCGGTGCAGTAGACACAGGGATCGCGGTCCGTGATGTTCGAGCAGATGGAGCAGTAGGTTATGCGTTCCTTGACCTCACGAATTGCGTCGCACAGCCGATCGACGTCCTCACGCGGCTGCTTCAGCAGGTGAAAGGCCAGGCGCTGCGCGCTCTTGGCCCCGATGCCGGGCAGCCGCTGGAGTTCCTCGGTCAGCTGGACGAGCGGCTCGATCTGGCTCATGTCAGCCCGGGAATCTTGAGCCCGCCCATCATGCCGCCCATCTGCTGCGACATCAGGTCGTCGGCGCGCCGCTGCGCGTCGGTGACGGCGGCCACGATGAGGTCCTGCAACATCTCGACATCATCCCGGGACACCACCTCGGGATCGATCGTCAGGCTCTGAATCTCCTTGACGCCGTTCATGACGACGGTGACCATCCCGCCGCCGGCGGTCGCCTCGACCTTCGTCTGCCTCAGCTGCTTCTGCAGGTTGTCCTGCATCTGCTGCGCCTGCTGCATCATCTTCTGGATGTTCATGGTTGGCTCGCAGTCAGATTTCCTCGACGTCGTTGATCTCGGCCGGGAACACCTCGAGCATCGCCTGCACCGCCTGGTCGTCCAGCGCCTGTGTCAGCAGCTCGGCGGGCGGTCCGTCCGGATGCCGCTTCGTCGGGGTCGGCCCGGCGGGCGGGCTGGTGTGGCGTATCGGTGACAGATTGAGGTCCGGCGGCGGGTCGGTCGGTGGAGGTGGCACCTCTCCCTCCGGTGGCGGTTCCGGTGGGCTCACGGTCTCGAATGTTGGCTGGCGAGGCGCCGCCGCGGTGCTCGAGGTCGGGCTTGGGGCATCCACGGCCCCAAGCCCGGCGACCGTGCGAACGCCCACTGTCATCTTCCGCCCCAGCGTGCGCGTCGCCATCGGCTCGAGCCAGGAACGGCTCGCTTCTATCTGCTGGGCCAGCGTGCGCTGCGCCTCGGTGAAACTGAAGATGAGCCGCCCGCCGTCGATCTCCACCTGCTGCGCCTGCGCCACGACGGTGCCATGGAAGAATTTCTTCGTCCGCTTCAGATCGGCCAGCAACGCCGCCTTGGGATCGGCGGGCGGCTCGGCCGCGTTTTTCGCCGGCGACCGGGACGCAACCGGCGCATCCGGCGGCGGCGCGCCGCGAGACGTCCGGGCCGGCCGAGATCGGCGTGCCGGTGGCGGTGCCGTTCCTGAGCGCATCGGGCGCGACGCCGCCACCGGCGGGTCGACCGGCGGTGACGGGCGCCGTTCCAGCCCGGGTGTCGGCGAGGGCTGCCGCTCGAGCCCATCGATTAGCTCGCTCAGTGGGACCAAGTTCCGCAAGTGCATCCAGCGCAGCATGGCCACCTCGAAGTGGTAGCGTGGTTGGGCCGCGCCGCGAATCTCGAACTCGGCCCGCGACAGCACGTCGAACCCGCGCAACAAGTCCTCTCGCGAGAACCGACCCACCAACGCCTCCAAACGCCGACGTTCGGCATCGGTGGCGATCTCTGGGTCGGTGAGGCGGCCCGGATCGATCTTCACAACCAGCAGGTCGCGCACCAGCCGAGTCAGCTCGCGGCAGACCGAACGCAGGTCGTAACCCGCCTCCATGAAGCGGCCGGCCAGCTCGAACACCCGCGGCGCCGCCTCGTCGGCGACCGTCTCGGCGACGTCGAACACCGCGTCCCGGCCAACCAGTCCCAGCACGGCCGACACTTCGTCGGCGGTCGCCGATTCCCCCGCGAAGGCGATCACCTGGTCGAGTGCGCTCTGCGCGTCGCGCATGCTGCCCTCGGCCGACCGCGCGATCAGCGCCAGCCCGGCGGCGTCGACCGACACCTGCTCGGCCGCCGTGATGGCGCGCAGATGCTCGGTGATGGCGGCCGTGCCGATGGTGCGGAACTCGAAGACCTGCGACCGCGACAGGATCGTGTCCGGAATCTTGTCGAGCAGGGTAGTTGCCATAATGAAGACGACGTGCGGCGGTGGCTCTTCGACCGACTTCAGCAGCGCGTTGAACGAACTCGACGAGAGTTGGTGCACCTCGTCGATGATGAACACTTTGTAACGATCGCGCACCGGGGCGATCGACAGCCCGGCGATGATCACCTCGCGGATGTTCTCGACCTGGGTGTGGGTGGCGGCATCGATCTCGAGCACGTCGATGTCGCGGCCCTCGGCGATTTCCCGGCAGGCGTCACACTCGCCGCACGGGTCCGCTGTCGGCCCCGTGACACAGTTCAGCGCCCGGGCGAGGATGCGCGCGCTCGTGGTCTTCCCGACGCCCCGCGGCCCCGCGAAGACGAACGCGTGCGCTAGACGGTCCGTGGCGATGGCGTTGCGCAGGGTCTGCGTGACGCCGCGCTGGCCGATGACGTCATCAAACCGCTGCGGACGCCACTTGCGGGCGAGTACCTGGTAGGCCATGCGGTGATCAGCGCAGCGTTCGGGTCATGTGGACGGCGCCAGCAGGTGGCGGGTTCCAGCCGCGACCCGGAAGAACCTGCGGCACATGTCAGTGACTACTTAGCGCTGCTGCCTTCCGGCCCTGACGCGGTTCGTAGGCTGAGATTGCACAGGGTCCGGGCCGCGCTGCGACCCGTCACCGGTTGTCGGGCCGCGCCGCCGGCGTGGCGATGCCCGTCCGAAGACATCCCAGTTTATCCCCGGGTCAGGGAGCAATCAAGCAGCGCATCTGCCGGCGGCACGCCGACGATGTGTCCAGAAAACCAGCGTGGTAGACTCCTGCCAAGGTCGCTCATCCGCGGCCCGACTCGGGCGAATCAGAGGCGGTCGCGGGCGCGCGGCGCCGGAGAGGAAGGCGCGACGAGGAAAAATGCCGGTGGCATGTGACTGCGGAGCAACGCAGTCCGGCCCGGGTGCCCCGCCGCGTGAGCGGCACTGACACGCCTTAGACGGGCCACCAATTGCGGAGAGATGTCCGAGTGGTTGAAGGAGCACGCTTGGAAAGCGTGTGTAGGGGAAACTCTACCGTGGGTTCGAATCCCACTCTCTCCGCCATCCTGCCTCAGTCCTTCACGGTGAAGACCGGGTCCAGATACTCCCAGAGGAAGTAGCCGACCCAGCGCGCCCGCCTGGTGTCACGGTGGGTGATCGGAATCTGGACGCCGCCGGCGACCGCGATGGCGCCGGTGCGGGTGAGCCCCTTGCGCAGCTGGGGCGTCAGGGCGAGATCGCGGTCCACGCCGTTCAGCTCGAGACCCAGCGTCCAGGTGTTCAGGACCTCCGAGACGTCGAACCCGACATACGCGTTGTAGCCGAACTCGGCTTCCGACACGGGGTCGCGGGCAGGTGACTCGACCTTTACCTGGGTCTGCAGATACAGGTCGCCGAGCGTTGTTCCGAACGCCAGATACGGCTCGAAGACCGCGGTCCCGTGACCGAGCCCGTCGTCCGCGTCGCCGGTCGGCAGGCTGACCTCGAGGCCGGCCGTGGTGATGCGGGTCATTGCGCGGTCGGTGTGGACGACGTACTTGCCGGCCAGCTTGACGTCGCCGAGACCCGAGCGTCGCGTGCCGGCCGCCGAGAAACTTTCGAACGGGAGCCGCATCTCGACATGCCCGCGCCGGCCGAGCCGGCGCTCGTAGATGGCCCGGATCCCGACCCGGCTGACGTCGCCTGGGCCCTCGGACACCTCGGGCAGCAGCAGGAATTCGTTCTCGGGGAACGCCTTCTCTGTGAAAATCGGCCGCGGGAAGTTCAGGGTGCCGATCGGCCAACCCGGTTCGGGGCAGAAGCCGCGGATGTAGCCGATGAGCGTCCCGATCTGCCCGCCGGTCAGGGTGTCGCCGTAGGACGGCATCTCGGACGAGAGGCCCGCGGCGGGCCCGCCGCGCGTGATGACGAGCTCCCAGTCCGCGTCCGGCTCCGGTGTCGCGACCGCGCAGTCGGTGAAGTCCATCGGCTCGCCGTCGAGCGCCGGGTTCTCCACCTGCCCGCTGCCGTCTTCCCCGTGACAGACCGCGCAGAAGGCGTCGAACATCTCGGCCGGCTCGGTCGGCATCTGCGCGGCCGTCGCCACCGAGGCCCACACGATCCCGGCCACACAGAGGCCGCCGGCGCGTCGACGATGAGTCATCCTCGCGGTCTACTCCAGGACGACGTACCGCTCGAGTCGCGCCACCTCGTCGTCGTCGACATACTTGCCGATCTCCCGGCGGAACTGCTCGATCGCCTGGTAGGGCCGATACTCGTCGAACTCGTGCAGCATCCGCGGCCCCACGCCGGGAATGCTCAGGATGTCGGCGTCGCTCGCGGTGTTGAGGTTGATCGGCACGAACACGTGCCGCTCGAACCGCGTCACCTCGTCATCGTCGACATACTTGCCCATCTCGCGCCGGAACTGCGCCAGCGCCCGATACGGGCGATATTCCTCGAACTCGTGCGCCATGCGCGCGCCCACGCCCGGCACCAGCAGGATCTCTTCCGGCGACGCCGTGTTCAGGTTGATCGGCACGAACAGCCGCGGGTAGAGCTCGGCGAGCTGGTCTGCGCTCAGGGCGGTGCTGAGATAGGCGTGGAGGTCTGTCATGGTCAGGAACGGCCGGCGTGTCAGCAGGTCGTCGACGACCTGCCCGGTCAGATGGGGCAGCGCGTGCAACTCGTCCGCGCCCGCCAGGTTCGGATTCACGATCCCGCCGCTGTCACCGACTTGGGCCCTGCCGTCGGCTGCCAGGCCCAGTACCAGCACCAGGACAGACGCCGCGAGACAGGCTACTCTCGTCATGACGCTCATCATTATTGGTCTCTCAGTTCTCCACGTCAGGAGCCGCCGGATTGGGTTGCTCTGCGCGTGGCGCGTTGTACGTTGCTCGGTGCTCGTCACTCAATGCTGGGTGCCGATAGGCGTACGCCAGCCCGAGCAGGCCGAGCTCGAGCATGGCGCCGGGGGCCAGGGTCGGCGTGGCCCCGGTCACCGATTCTCGGAACAGCTCGAGCCCCTGCATGGAAGGATACATCTCCAGTTCGAATTCTACGTTGCCCTGGTAGTGCAGCCAGAGCCCGACGACGCCGCTCAGCGCGAATAGCACCATCGTGCTTTGGAACAGCCGCAGACTGGCGGCACCGCGATCGGCCAGGCGCCAACCCAGCGTGACCAGACTGAGCGCCATCAGCACGAGTGGCGCCCACTGCCAGAGGTCCTCGGTGTGATCGAGCAGCAGCAGTTCCAGGCCGGTGCCGACGACGCCGATCAGGAAGAGGATCAGCAGGATGCGGCGGATGGTGGCGAGGGCCGCACCCTCGCGCATGGCGGTCGATGGAATAGGCACATGCGGCGCTCGTCCGCCGCGCTTGGGTCGGCGGGAAGGCACCCAGTATAGCGCGGCGTGGTTCGCCGGTGTCGTGGGGCCATTCCGGGTCGAACGGGCACCGATCAGTACGTCTTACTGAAGCCGTTCCGGCTGTTCGTGACCGTGAACGTGCCGTCCCGGTGCGCCTCGACCGCGATCCAGGACGCCGGGCCGTTGTGCGACGGCGGCGGGCCGGCGTTGGTGCCGGGCGCCGGCCGCGGCATGGGGGCTCGGGGCACCGCGTCAGGCTGCTCGTCGACCAGGTTGGCGGTGAACAATCCAGGCACCGTGTACTCCTGCCCGCTCAGCAGCGAGAAGTGGAGCTGCCAGAGGTCCTCCAGGCCAGGGGTCGCATGCAGGATAGTCATCGCCTCGGGCTGTCCGCCCTTGCGCGTCCCGTTGTTCATCAGGGCCACGCGCGGCTCGATGGCGTGAACCAGCGCCGCGGCATTCGAACTCGGCTGTCCGTGGTGCGAGACGATGAAGAGGTCCACGGTGCCGATCCGGTTCGCGGGACACATCAGGTCGAACTCCTTGTTGACCGTCAGGTCGCCGAGGTGCAGCACGCGAAACTGGCCAAACACCATGTGGATCCCGACCGACTGCGCGTTTTCGCCCAGGTCTTCGGCCTGCGGCTCGAAGTCCGTGCAGTACCGATTCGGCTCGCCGGCGCCCGGCAGCGGTTGCTGGAGCACCGCGCCGCCGGAGGTCAGGACGGTCACCTCCACGCCGGACAGCGGCACCGTATCACCCGGCTTCGCCACGGTGTGCGGGGCCTGGCTGTACAGGTCGCGGTAGGCGCCCTCGAGGAACGCCTCGGTCGTGGCGTTGGCCTGCACGCTCGGACCGTGGTCGATGAAGTGCCGGATCGGGATCCGCGCGGCCAGCTCCGTCATCCCGCCGAAATGGTCGCCGTGCCAGTGGGTCGTGATCAGATGGTCGATCTGCTGCAGCCCGGCGTCCTCGACCGCCGCCATGATGCGGCCGACGTCTCGCGCGGCGTTCGCCCCGCCGTTGCCGGTGTCGATCAACAACGACTCGCCCGCCGGCGAGACGAAGAGGGTCGCGTTGCCGCCCTCCACATCGACCAGGTAGATGCGCAGCGCATCCCCGGTCCGCGACTGCGCCGACGCCGAGGTGGTCGCGAGAGCCAGGAGCAACAGGAGTTGGAACAATGCGCGCATGAGGTCCTCCAGTGTTCGTGCGATCATGTCGACAGGGCCGTCCGCGTCGATCGTGGCACTGACCTCGTACGGACCCAACGGGGTGCTGGAGCGGAAGGACGCGGCGTCCCGGAGACCGGTCGATTATATGGGAGAACAGGTCTTGAAGGTCCGTCGACGGATGCCATCGTTCGCGGGCGGCAGCTCCGGGACGCCCAGGCGACCGAAGATCAGTTTTATGTGGATATGCCGAATGGCGGCCGCACCGAGATACAATGCCGGTCTTCACGACGCGTCAAACGGGAGGGTGACACGTGATGCGCTCCAGGCGGCTGACGGCGGCGTTGGGCGGCCCGCTGCTGACCATGGTGCTGACGCAGTGCGGCGGCGCCCCACAACAGACCACCCCACTCGGCGGCGCCGACTGGCCGATGTATCGCCGCGACCTTGCCGCAACCGGCTACTCGCCGCTGACGCAGATCGCCACGGAGAACGCGGCGAGCCTGGCGCAGGTCTGGACCTATTCCCTGCAGAGCGCGGCGCCGGCCGGAGCGTCCGGCGGCGGTGGCCCGAGCTCGCAGGCCACGCCGGTCGTCGTCGACGATGTCATGTATCTGCCGGCGGCCGACCGCGTGGTCGCGCTCGAGCCGGCGACCGGCCGTGAGCTCTGGCAGTACCAGGTCGCTGACGGCGCCCCGTCCCGGCGCGGCGTCGCGTACTGGCCCGGCGAAGCGGACACGCCGCCGCGCATCATCTTCACCTCCGGACGACGCCTGATCGCGCTCGATGCCGCCACCGGTGCGCCGGTCCCCGGCTTCGGACAGGCCGGCGAGACCGACATGGTGGTGCCCTACAACTCGGTGCCGCTCGTCTATCGGCATGTCGTCGTGGTCGGCGCGAACACGCCGCGTGGCACCCCCGGCGGCATCGGCAACGCCCGCGCCTATGATGCCCGGACCGGGACCAAGCTGTGGGAGTTCAGCTCCGTGCCGCAGCCGGGGGAGCCCGGCCACGACACCTGGGAGGGCGACAGCTGGCGGGATCGTCTCGGCGTCAACGCCTGGCCGTTCTACTTTTC
>Ga0310120_10000181_pt1 | contig 51934 bp, 37 predicted proteins | sample CB27_AW_983_MG_FD_203506 | JGI IMG/M metagenome (GOLD analysis project Ga0310120, IMG submission 203506) | Marine microbial communities from Western Arctic Ocean, Canada - CB27_AW_983 | ecosystem: Environmental > Aquatic > Marine > Oceanic | place: Canada: Western Arctic Ocean | collected...
CATGAACCGGCCTGGGCTGCGCCTGAACCAGTTCATGGGCATCGTTGTCGGGCTGGTAGGCGCGCTGATGACCGCCAATTTCTGGCCGGACATCCGTACGGCCGTTGGCGGCTGGGTAGGGACAATCCTGTGGGGCATCGCCCTGGGTGGGCTGTTTGGTTCAATGGACAGCATGCACATGGTCGGACGCCTGATCACGCGGGGCGAAAACCACGCTCTGAACACACTAGTCGGGTTGGTCGCTCCTTTCTCTCTCATCGGCGCGCTGCTCATGCTGCTCAAACTCGCTCGTTGAACCAGCACGTCCTCACACCCAAGCGATATTGTTACAAATCCCTCAGAAATTGACGCGCATCATCGACATTATTAAACATATGGCGTATACTACCCTGGGATTAAGATTGGTAGTTTGCACTGATGCCAGTATACGAATATCGCTGTGCGGATTGCGGCGCACAATTTGAGCGTCGCTTACCTTTTACCATGGCAGATTCCAAGCTGACCTGCCTCAGCTGCGGAGAAGCACGCGCTAAGAGGATGTTGTCCACGTTTGCACAGAGAAGTCAACCATCAGGATCCGCGCAGCGCACAACCATGGCACCCCGCTCCGGATTCACATGAGCCAGTTGTTGATACAGGTCGTTGGCCTGCCCGCATGCGCATCTTAAAACCAACCCTGTTGCCATCCGGTTCGCAACGCAAAGGAGATCTCATAGAAAGTGACAGTACCAATTGAAGTAGATGACGATGGTTTTGAACAGGAAGTGTTACAAGCCAGCACTCCGGTGATAGTGGATTTCTGGGCACCCTGGTGCGGTCCATGTCGAATGGTCGCACCCATACTGGACGACCTCGCGACGGAATACGCAGGCAGGGTCACCATCGCCAAAGTAAACACTGACGAGAATTCGCAGTGGGCGACGAAATTCGGCGTTCAGGGAATACCCACCATGCTTTTTGTCAAGGATGGCAAAGAGGTTGATCGCGTAGTCGGCGCCGGCTCAACTGCTATGTACACCAGTAAGATTGAAGCACTGCTGGAAGATTCTAGTTGAGACTTTGGTGCAGTACATTGCGTAAACTGACTCATTTATGCCCCGGCGACGTAATGTGGTAGAGTCCACCAGTGTCACTATAGAGTGATAAGGCCAATTGATCACGTGAGGGCGGCTTTTCGAAGAATCAATCAGTGGGCAGGGCGGTCGTTCAACCGCCCTGCCCACTGCCGTTATCGGGGTCAGATAAGCGTTAAATGACGAAATACATTTTCGTCACTGGTGGAGTGGTCAGTTCAGTCGGAAAGGGCATTGTGGCAGCAGCCATGGGTCGCATGCTTAAGGAAAGAGGCTTGACCATTTCAGTGCAGAAGCTGGATCCTTATCTGAACGTCGACCCGGGCACCATGTCTCCTTACCAGCATGGCGAGGTTTTCGTCACTAACGACGGTGCGGAGACCGATTTAGACCTGGGCCATTATGAGCGGTTCATCGACATCAATCTGCAGCAGGTCTGCAACGTAACCACCGGGCAACTTTATTCCGACATCATTGCGGCGGAGCGCCGTGGCGATTACCTTGGCGGAACCATTCAAGTCATCCCGCACATCACCAACGAAATCAAACGCCACATCCAGCAAGTCCCCACCGCCACAGGAGCCGAGGTGATAATCGTGGAAGTAGGCGGCACAATCGGGGATATCGAGAGCCTGCCTTTTCTGGAAGCGCTGCGCCAGATGCGCAACGACCTCGGGCGCGAGAACACTCTTTATGTACACGTCACCTGGCTGCCACACATTGGCGCCACCGGTGAATTGAAGACAAAACCGACGCAACACTCGGTGCGTGAGCTGCGCTCTATCGGTATATCCCCGGACGTTATTGTGGCCCGAGCCGATTACCCAATTCAGCAGGACCTGTGCGCGAAGATTGCCCTGTTCTGCGACGTACCGGAAGAGGCCGTCATCCCAGTGACTACAACGAAGGTGACCTACGAGGTACCATTGCTGTTGGAGGAACGCAACCTTGGCAATTATATCGTCGAGCGGTTACATTTGCAGGACAGATGCCACGATGTGGATTGGTCGAACTGGCAGGCCGTCATTGAGGCAGTGCGTCAGCCCGGAGAACCAGTGCGCATCGCCCTGGTGGGCAAATACATCGAGCTCGAGGACGCTTACATCAGCGTGAAAGAAGCTCTGCGCCACGCCGGGTTCGCCCACGGCCGCGAAGTCGAAATCGTATGGGTGCACTCCATGGAACTGGAAACGGGCGATTACGCCGAAAGGCTGCAAGAGTGTAATGGCATCGTGGTACCGGGTGGGTTCGGCGAGCGCGGCGTCGAGGGCAAAGTGCTGGCAGCCCAATGGGCGCGCCGACAGCGAGTTCCCTACCTTGGGCTGTGTCTGGGTATGCAGGTGATGTGCATCGAGTTAGCACGCGCGGTGCTGGGCTCGGAGAACGTCCACTCGACTGAATTCAACAGCGAGACCGAGCATCCCATCATTGACCTGATGCCCGACCAGCGTGATATCAGCGAGATGGGCGGAACAATGAGGTTGGGAGTTTATCCATGCAAGCTTGTGCCTGGCACTCGAGCGTCAGCGGCATATGGGATCACGAATGGTTCCCCGGTCTCGGAACGGCACCGCCATCGTTTTGAGTTTAACAACGACTATCGCGAGGTTCTCTCAGCAAACGGGATGGTGTTTTCCGGAATCTCTCCCGATAACCGTCTGGTTGAGATCGCTGAAATAGAGGACCATCCCTTCATGCTGGGCAGCCAATTCCACCCCGAATTTCTCTCGCGCCCTAATCGGCCTCATCCGCTGTTTGCAGCCTTTGTGGCAGCAGCTGTAGAGCACGGCACCGCACAGAATAACACCACTGATCCCGCGCCTGCCTCCGGATGAGCGCACTGCCAAAACACATACACCTTTCATGCACCCAAATGTGAAAGCAAAAGGTACCATACGCTTTCCTGATTTTTTTCAATGGGGAGACCAAACATATGTCATGGGCGTAATTAATGCAACGCCCGATTCCTTCTCCGGAGATGGATTGGGTTCAGAAGATGATCCGGTGCGGACAGCAGTTAGAGTGGGAAAGCAATTCGTCGCTGACGGCGCACACCTGCTCGACGTAGGCGGAGAGAGCGCCCGTCCCGGAGCCGAACCCGTAGCGGCAGAGCAGGAATTGCGGCGGGTAACGCCAGTGATAGAGGCTCTGGCAGACGCCGTGGACGTACCCATCTCGGTAGATACAAGCAAGGCGGCTGTGGCTCAGAGCGCTCTAGATGCCGGCGCGTCCATTGTCAATGACGTCTGGGGCTTGAAACGCGACAGTCAGCTCGCCACCGTAGTTGCGGAGCACGGTGCTGCCCTCATCTTGATGCACAACCGCAGCCGCAGCGAGGAGACGAGTGCCAATGAACGCCTAGGCGCTCGTTATGTGGGCAGCGAATACGACGTGCTGCTCGGCGACATACGTCGCGAGCTAGAAGAGTCAATCGCGCTTGCGCACGCGGCCGACATCCCGGACGAAAAGATAATCCTAGACCCCGGCATCGGTTTCGGCAAGACAGTGGAACAAAACCGGCGGTTACTGAACGAATTAGGCACATTCAAAGAACTTGGGTACCCATTGTTGATTGGGCCGTCGCGAAAGTCATTCATCGGATACACGCTCGATTTACCCCTCGAGGACCGGTTGGAGGGCACAGCTGCCGCCGTCGCCGTCGGAATAACCCGTGGCGCAGACATGGTGCGCGTGCATGATGTGCGCGCTATGGCGCGCGTCGCACGCATGACCGACGCCCTTGTGCGCGGCGCCGCCTGAGCTCAAACACTGTACAGCGTGGGCAACACTCAACCCGGCTGCAGCCGCCGTACCTGAGTGACGTTGGTCAATTGCTCCACGCGGTTGAGTACCTTGCTCAATTGGGTAAGGTCGGAAACCTCCAGTGTAACATTCAAGTCCACCTCATATCCCTGGCCGGGCAGCATAGATACCGCACTCATATTAACGTGTTCGTGCGCCACAATAGTGGATATATCCCTCATCAGCCCTTCTCGATCAAAGGCTACAATATGCACTGAGACCGGGTAGATCTTGGCCGGTTTCATACCCCAAGTCACGGTAATTAGGCGCTCCGACTCGCGCACGCTTAGTACGTTCGGGCAGTCGTTTCTATGGATTGTCACACCGCGCCCACGCGTCGTGTAGCCGACAATTTCATCCCCCGGCACCGGATTGCAGCAGCGCCCGAGTTGCGTGAGAAGCCCTCGTGTGCCGTATATATTAACTTCATCAGACTGAATCTGGCGGGCAGGTTTAGTATCCGGCGGTGGCAGTGATTCGGCGTTCTCCTCCGATTGACTACGTAGCCAAGCCACCATTCGGTTAATCACCGTTTGTCCGTGGATGTCTCCACAGCCCACAGCAGCGAGAAAATCATCCACTTTAGCATGACCGAACATCTCCGCGGTTGCATCCATAGAAAGCCCTCTGATGTTCAGCCGTTTGACTTCACGGTCGATAATACTGCGGCCCGTGGAAGTGTTCTCTTGGTGGGCCTGTTTCTTGAACCAGCCGCGGATTTTCTCTCTAGCGCGCGCGGAGCGCACATATCCGAGATCCGCATTCAGCCAGTCGCGACTGGGACCGCCCCTTCTGGAAGTCAGTATTTCAACCTGATCCCCTGAATCAAGTTTGGTGTTGAGAGAGACCAGCCTCCCATTTACTTTCGCACCTCGACAGCGCTCGCCGACCGCAGTGTGGATATGGTAGGCGAAATCCACAGGGGTTGCACCAGCGGGTAGATCGATAATGTCGCCGCGTGGGGTGAAGGCGAACACCAGGTCCGGGAACAGATCAGACTTGAGCGCATCCACGAATTCATGGCCATCGGTAACATCTTGCCGCCAGTCCATCATTGAACGCAGCCACTCAATACGCCGATCAAAGGATTTGTCCTGTTTGCGACCATCCTCTTTGTAGCGCCAGTGCGCCGCGATGCCATATTCGGCACTCTCGTGCATGGTCTCACTACGGATCTGTACTTCAAGCGTGTCGCCGTCATCGTCAACAACAGCGGTGTGGAGAGATTGATAGAAGTTGTCTTTCGGGGTAGCGACGTAATCGTCAAATTCACCGGGTATCGGGCTCCAGATCTGATGCACTAGACCGAGCGCTAGGTAACAATCCGCGATCGCCTGTTTCTCGCGGCGGTCGCTATCTTTTGAATGTTGCGGCGTACCCTCCTCCCGGTACTTGACCAGCACCCGTACTGCCCGTATGTCATAGACTTGCTCGAACGGGACGTCTTTACGGCGCATTTTTCTCCAGATCGAATAAATGTGTTTTGGGCGGCCGGTCACCTCGGTGAGAAGACCGTCCTCGTGCAGTTCTTTCTGTAGACGCATCACGATGAATCCAATGCTCTTTTCGCGCTCTATACGACCTCGGTTTATCGCCGTAGCGATTTCTTTGTACCGCTTCGGTTCCACATAACGAAAACCGAGGTCCTCCAACTCCCATTTGACCTGCCAAATACCCAGCCGATTAGCCAGTGGAGCGAAAATATCCAAGGTCTCCCGCGCAATGCGGCGCTGCTTCTGTACCGGCAAGAACGACAGTGTGCGCATGTTGTGCAATCTATCGGCGAGTTTTATCAGCACCACGCGCACATCGTCGGCCATTGCGAGAAAAGTTTTACGGATTGTCTCCGCTTGATACTTGGACATAATCTCAGAGTCACTGGAAGCATCATCCGTGCTGTCGGCAGTGGCCCCAGTTTGCTCCACGCGCAGCACCTGCTTGGTCAGATTAGTCACGCCATCCACCAGCACTGCCACCTCCGCGCCAAACTGCTTTTTCAGTACTGCGACAGAGATGGTGGAATCTTCGACCACGTCGTGCAACAGTGCGGCCGCAAGAGCCGCTGGCGGCAGACCGAGTTCGGCCAAAATATGCGCCACAGCCACGCTGTGTTCAATATACGGGCCCCCCGAAGCCCGTATCTGCCCAAAATGAGCCTCTTCCGCAAATGCGTATGCCCGCTCTACCAAAAGACGGTCCCGACGAGCAAGCGTCTCCGGCAGCTTTTCAGTGAAAGTCTTGAATTTCATGTCAGAGAGAATTTGCTGTATTCAGGCACACTTATTGCTTCTCCACCTGCGAGCAGCACTCATTTTAGCACCCATTGCGAGGATTCGATGGCACTTGAGGGCAAAGGATTTTTCATCTGGCGCATTCTGAACTGTGAGGGCGGCAACCCGGAGGCCATCGCAAGTAAGGCTGTCGCCGCGCAACTGACGCATGTGTTGATTAAGATTGCCGACACGCGATATCCTTTCGGCTACGACCGCAACAACAACGACCTTGTACCCGCGGTTAGCCAGGCACTAAAAAACCGTGGTATACAGGTTTGGGGCTGGCACTACGTGAAGGGCAGCGACCCGTCCGGGGAGGCCCGTGTGGCCATCGCCCGCACGAGAGAACTCCAACTGGATGGCTACGTCATCGACGCAGAACACGAATATAAATGGCGTGGCAAAGACGTAGCTGCTCGCCTCTTCATGACCGAGTTGCGCCAAGCATTACCCAATCACCTTATAGCCCTGAGCTCGTATCGCTTTCCGACCTACCATCGAGAATTACCATGGGCGGCATTCCTAGAGAAATGCGATTTCAACATGCCGCAAGTGTACTGGGAACAGGCGCACAACCCCGGCGATCAATTGCAGCGCTGTGTGGGCGAGTTTGCCGACACGCGACTGGTCGGTCACGCTCGGCCAGTGATACCCACCGGTTCTGCGTACGGGGCCGGAGGATGGGTGGCGACAGCAGAAGACCAGCGCCGTTTTTATCAGAAGGCGCGTGAACTGGACCTGTCAGCCGCGAACACCTATTCCTGGGACTGGTCCACCAGCTCTGGCCACCATGACCTCTGGGATGCCGTGGCTGCCTTCCAGTGGCCTCTGGTCGAGGCGGAGCCCACTGTGCCTGCCCCGGCACCGATGCCACCTAGTGAAACGAACGACCCGCTGCAGCATTATGTGGATGCGCTCAACAATCGAGACATCGACCTGCTCGTCAGTCTATACCACGAGAATGCTGGCCACGTGAATGCACAGCGCATGATTCTAGGGATTCAGGCTATCCGCGCATGGTACCAGAGACTATTACACGAATTACTTCCGGCGGGTACTTTCGCCATTGATCACGTGCGCGGAAAAGGCAGTTCGTGGACTTTCAATTGGACTTTCCAGAGCCCAGCCGGACAAATGGCTGGAGGAAAGGATACCCTCGGCTTGCGTCAAGGGCGCATTCAATACCACTACAGCAGCTTTGCGGGTACTCATTCGTAACCGGTGATATACTAGCATGACCAGGTTCAACAAAACTGTGCAAATCTCCGGAGTAGAGTAATGGCGATTAAGCGGTTGAGAGAAACTCCTTTAATAACAATACTAATTACAGTGCTGATTATCGGCCTCGCAGCGGGCGGGGTTACGGCAATCAGATACGCGCTTAATGAGTTTTATTCAGCGGCGCAGCAGCCCTCCAAAACCGCATTGCCGCCACCTACGCCGACACCCACAACCGAGAGTACTGCCAGCGTGGCTGATACTGAAACGCCGGTTGTTCCCACACGTACATCCACACAGACCGCAGATCACACCCCCACCCAGTCGGCAGATCAGTTTCCCTCCGGGGAAATCACACTTGAACTCACAGACGGCGTATTCCTGCGCGCCGGGCCGGGTGCAGAATACGCGATTCTCGGTAGCGAGCCGGCCGGTTACATCGCTCCGGTCACCGGAAAATCCTCAGATGGACTATGGTATCAGATAGCGTATGGCGCGCGCACTCGCGTCTGGATTTCGGCGCTATGGTCATCGGTGCATGCCGACGCGGCCAACATCCCTGTCGTGAATGCCCCAGCCACTGCCACCCCGGCCGCGAGTGCCACTCCGGCGGCGACCGGCACGGCGTCAGCGGCCCCGACAGCAACTTCAGAGGCTCTCGCAGCAAACTCCAGCACCGCGATTTCCGGCAAATTATTTAGCGTGGAGGCCTTGTTCGTTCCAGGCATATCCGGACCCCGCTTCCTCGTCGGAGACCCATTCTATGTCAACATGAGGGTTATGAATTCGAGCAGCTCAGATGTTGGTTTCGGCGGTTGGGGCGTCCACACCAACCTTTACCCGAACTTTCTCTATATTTTCAACGGAGACCGCGCTGCCGACAAAATTGGCTCAAACACCGAATATAGTTGGAGAGATTCCGTAAGTATTCTCAATCCCGGTGTGCACCATTTGCAGATGGGTATTTGTCTCGATAACGCCGCGAATTGCTTGGCATCGAAAGCGCCTGCCATTAACTGGTTCATTCTTTCGGAGGCAATTCCGGTGACCATCAGCGATTCTAGACTTTCTCCAGTCACCCCGGATGGCAGCCCCATTACGGGCACCCACTTTTCGGCTGAGAAAATATGCGCCGCCGGCAGCAGCTGCGCCGCTATCTACACCGTGAATGAGTCCATCTGGGTGAATCTGAGAATAAGCAATTCGAGCGGCAGCGACCAGAAATTCGGCGCTTGGGGGGTGTACGCTAACCCTTACATCTTCCGCTTTTTCAACGGTAATGGCGATGCCGATAAGGTTGCATCAGGCACCGAATACTTCTGGCGAGACCACATTGAAATTCCAGCCGCTGCCACGTATGATTTGCGTATGGCTATTTGTCTGGACACCTCCACCAATTGCGGCGCCACGACCCCCCCGGCCGACAACTGGCACTTCCTCTCCGACGCAATTCCGGTCACAATCAATTAGGTCTCCCACCGGAAACGTGTGGGCAAGACTGATGAGTGAACCCACGCACCCGCGCCGCGCGCAATCACCGTACCAGCCGGTACGAAAACTGACAACAATACGGGATGTGCTAAGCGGCGCATTTCTGCTCCTGGCCGGCTGCACGGACCCCGGCCTATTTCCATCAAGCAAAATCCCTCCGCAGTGCGAAGCAGCAGATGCACACTCGCTTGAGCTCAATACCGGCTGGTACTTCCACACTGACCCGGACAACATCGGCATAGCCGAAGACTGGCACTCAACTGGAGCGATTACGGATGAATGGGCGGAAATCGCGCCAGGATCCCCGTGGGAGGATAGCGGGCTGACATACGATGGGGCGGCCTGGTACCGTACGATCATCACCGTGCCCGATTGGCCTACCGTGTTTCTTGGTCTAGGTAGAATCGATGATTCCGCAACGCTGTGGATAAACGGCAAACCCGTGGGGAGCTGGGACAACCTCGGGACACAGGCCACGCTAGTGGACATTCTGCATTACGGTAGAGAGGGGGAGGAACTCCAGCTCGCGTTCCGTATCTTCGACCGAGGCGGTTTCGGCGGTATCAAGCAACCGGTGCGCCTCGGGGCGGAGCCCCGAGCAGTCATGACCGGAGCGCAATACATAGAATGGCAGGCCAGCAACCACCCCGACTGGCCCATGCCCGCATGGGCAACCTCAAAACCGTTTGCCTGGACAATGACCGGAAACCTGGATACCGCCGACGAGGCATTGGTCTCTTCAGATGGCGCAGTGGCTCCATGGGCTACAGCACCCAGGGTGGAAGCCTGGCTCTACGATCCTGATACGGGCAGCCTGGCCGCAGCGAGCTCGGAAGATGTGCACTTCTCATTGGCTAACAGCCGGCTTCCCATTCCACAGTGGGAATGGGAAGCCCTCGACATGTCAGTACGAAATACCCTCTTTGGCGATGGCAAGCACTCAGCTATCCGCTGGAAAATAACGGTGAAAAACACGGGCTCCGAGCTGCACCGCCAAACCTTGATGCTTGCGACACGACCTTTTGCCATCAATCAGACATCCGCGCCGATTTGCACCATCCGTTCCCAGCGCGGACGCCGATTGTGGATCAACGACGCACCCTTCATGGCCGCCGCAACTCCGGCCAGCGAAACCGGAGCGGGACTGCTGCCGGAATCCATGACTGCAGCATTGCGCGGAGCGGTACCTCCCGACCAGCGCGTGACCGGTGCTACCGCGGCGGATGGCGTCGCCGTGTGGGCATATCCTATTGACCTTAAGCCGGGCCAATCCACCGAGTTTCACTTTGCCTTTCCCAGCACTCCGGGCGCTAACTTTCCGACCGTAGAAATCCCCATTGATGAACGCTTACAAGAGACCACCCAGCTATGGCAAGAGACAACCAGCGTAGTGAAAATGACGCTTCCCGACAAGTCCGTGGAGGCTGGCGTCGACGCATCGCTCAGCTATCTGCTGCTAGCGCTTGACCCGGACGGCCCCCATCCTGGTCCACTCGCTCATGACGCCGTCTGGATGCGCGACGCCGCATACTCAGGGCTTGCGCTGCTGCAATTCGGACACGGTGAAAGCGTACGCGCCACCGTAGCCGCCGCGCTTGCATCTCAGGAGCCTGACGGACGGGTGCCTCCCATCAGGGGCGAGAACGTTCCATGGCAGGATGACGAATGGGATTCGCAGGGACAAGCCATTTTTCTGGCGAACGCATATTACCTCTTTAGCGACGACGAAACACAATTGCGCGCATGGTATCCTGAGTTGCGCTCAGCCGCACAATATATATCTCATTTGCGGGCCAGCACAGCCGCTGCCAGTAGCGCTACGCGCGGCCTGCTGCCTCCTAGCAAGAGTGCGGAGGACCTTGGCCCGAACGAGTGGCACCACTACTGGGACGATTTCTGGGGATTAGCCGGACTGGAGCATGCAGCCTCCATCGCGTCTGTGCTCGGTGAGAGCGCCGACTCCGCCTGGATGCAATCCGAGGCCGATGCACTGCGTGCCGCCATTTTGGGCTCGATCACCGCAGTTATGGGACCGAAGCCCGCCTTTATCCCAGGAGCAGTGGAAAACACAACAGATTCGGCAATGGCGCGCGGTACGGTGCCTGCACTCTGGCCAACAGAGGTGTTGTCTAGAGATACCGACCTGCTAGCTCGCTCATTTGATATTTATCATCGCCTCTGGCTGCAACCGGACAATGGCGGCTTCCGACATCTGGGTGGCCAGTTCTGGCCTTACGGCGGTCTTGAACTCGCCCACGCTTACCTGCGACTCGGCCGCACAGATGTGCTCCACCAGATTCTGGGCTGGACTCTGCAGCATCAAACCATACCGGGAACATACGCCTGGGCCGAGCAGGTCAATCCCGCCAATGGAAGCTTTTCCGGGGGCGATATGCCCCATGCCTGGGCAGCCGCCAGTTACGTCACTCTGGTGCGCGAAATGCTGCTCTCTGAGCGGGGAGATGCCCTGGAATTGCTCAGGGGCGTTCCCGATTGGTGGTTAGCCGACGGTCGCACCATAGTGCTGGAGCGCACACCCACGCACTTCGGCGCGCTAGATATGCGCATCGAAAACGAACTAACACAGACAGAAGCGGGTTGGAACGGCACGCTTACTCTGACCCTATCAGGTGCGACGCCACCCGGCGGATTCCACTGGAAATTGCCGGTGGATCCTGTTGCCCTCTCTGGCCCTACCGACACTAAAACAGATGGTGGATGGCTGATAGTGCCGCCAGAAACAAGTGTGGTCCAACTAACATTTGCGACCCAACCCTGATCGCAGTAATGTGGTTTGACGACTTAACCAGGCAGAGGTATAATGCCAGCCTCAACTCTCGGGGGCGGAGAGTGGGGTTGCGTGACCGCAGCGGTTTTTTTTCCGCGGTCGCTATGCTAAAGAGTGAATAGTAGAACTGGATGGTGGTGCCTGTGCACATCAGTAGGGTATCCAGCGGACCGCCGATTTCTAAGGGCCGGGTTGTGTTGAGTGGAAAAACATTGGGTTAAGGTAACCATGCGGTAACAGTCCGCACCCCCAATACTCAGTGCGTGTCGGCGCCAGCATCATCTGAAGGTGCCGGTTTTATTTTAAAACGAGAAGTGATGAAAGAAACATCAACCACCAACCCGCCGACAGAAGACTTCGCCACCATGCTGGAGGACTATATGGATGTGGTGTTGCCAGCGCATGGGGAAGTGCTGCACGGCACCGTCATTTACGCTCGTTCAGAAGGCATCTTAGTGGATCTTGGCTTGAAACGCGAAGGTTTGGTACCCTTAGCAGACCTAGAGCGCGCAGGCAAGGAGCTGCAGGAATTCACCGCCGGAGATGAGATCGAAGTGCTGGTAACGGAACAGGGACACGGTACAAAGCCCCCCATCCTCTCGATCTCTCAGGCGCGCCAGCATCAAGCGTGGCTGGATGCCGAGGAACTCATGGGTTCCGGAGAAATCTTCACAGGCACTGTTGAGAGTTCTAATCGGGGCGGCATCATTGTCTCATTTCAGGGTCTGCCCGGTTTTGTGCCCGCCTCACATGTTGAAGGTATTAGTCGCAGCATACCGGAAGGCGACCGCAGGAACGTGCTAGAGCAAACGGTTGGCCAAGAAATCACCGTGCGGGTGATAGAAGTTGACCGGATGCGCCACCGATTGGTGCTTTCGCAACGGGCGGCACAGCGCGCTTCGCGTGAAAAGAAAAAAGAAGAGCTGCTATCGGAATTACACGAAGGCCAAGTACTGCGTGGAACGGTCAGTAGTGTGCGCGAGTTCGGTGCCTTCGTGGATCTTGGTAAGGCGGATGGCCTCGTGCATGTTTCCGAGATTGCATGGAAGCAAGTTGAGCACCCTAGTCATGCAGTGAAACCCGGCGATGAGGTCGATGTCATGGTAATCAAAATCGACCGTAATCGCAAGCGCATTGGTTTGAGTATCAAGCAGCTCCTGCCCAGCCCCTGGGATTCAGCGGAGGACTGGATCGTGCCAGGAGAAACGAGAGTGGGACACGTAACACGCGTGCTGCACTTTGGAGCTTTTATAGATCTGGGCAATGGCATTGAGGGACTATTGCATAGCAGTGAAATCCCCGATGAATACGGCCTGGAAATCGCCCAGGGCGGCGAGCTTATGGTACGTGTGGTCACTTTGGATGTGGATCGACAGCGCGTGGGGCTGAGTTTGCAAGATCTGGCCGGAGAGCATAAACAGCCTGGCGTGGCCGAACCTGCAATGCAAGACAACGCCGAAGGTGCGGTGACATCAGAAACACCCGAAGAAAATGACGAGATAGACACTGACATATTGGCGGCCGGAGACGAGACTGACGGGCAACATCCGCAGTGAAAAGGGGGTGATTGATCTGACCAAGGTGACGATCAAGCCAAACGAATCTCCCGAGGAACTGCTGCGGCGCTTCCGTAAGAAAGTTATGCGAAGCGGGCGGTTAGCGACTGTTCGACAGAAACGTTGGTTTGTTTCAAAAAGCGAAGTGCGCCGTATCGAGAAGAAGAAAGCCATCCGCCGCATTCGCCGTAAGCGTCAAACGCTCGAATAGGGTGCCAAAATACGGGGACACGCTGCGCGGCCCGTGCTGATCGGCAGCACACGAGGAACGCTACAAATGGCGGAACGAGAAGAAAAGATTGAAATGGAGGGCAAGGTCACCGAGGCCTTGCCCGGCACTCAGTTTCGTGTCGAGCTCGAAAATGGACACAAGCTTCTGGCGTATCTCTCTGGAAAAATGCGCCGTTATTACATACGTATTCTGCTGGGCGACCGCGTGAAGGTCGAAGTTTCGCCATATGACCTGACCCGAGGGCGCATTATTTACCGCTTCCCGAGTGGTGGCAAACCTCCACCAAAAGCGTAGGAAGTTCAAGCACTCCTGGCGGCTATCAGCGGCGCGGCAGCCAGGAGTGCGCCGGGCAGCCGGCCTCGCAGCCACCACGGCCCAGCCCAGGTAATTTCCACATCAACGAGTTGACCCGTGCGGTCGCGTTCGTCCTCGAAGAACACCAGTTTGTTGGTGCGCGTGCGTCCCCGCCACTTGCCCCGATGAAAGTCCTCGACCAGAACCTGCACGCACTCTCCAAGCAAGCGATTGTTAATGTCGGCCACAATCCCTGACTGCAAATCATCTAAATCTGCACGCCGGCGCTCTTTCTCATCCGCGGGCACATTATCCACCATGCGACGACTGGAAAGGGTTCCCGGCCGCGGCGAGTATTTGGATATGTGTATCTTATCCAGCTTGAGATCGGCCAGCAAATCGTAGGTGTCCTGATACTGTGCTTCACTCTCGCCAGGAAAGCCCACGATGACATCGCAGGCTATTGACCCGTCCGGCATATACTCGCGGATACGCCGAATCAGGCTGCGATATTGTTCCACGGTGTAATCGCGGCGCATGTTCTGCAGCACTGTATTGTTGCCGGACTGCACCGGCACTTCAATGTGTTCACATACCGCTGGCAGCGCGGCAACCGTGCGCAGAAGTTCATCGCTCATGTATTTGGGGTGCGAGGTCAAAAAGCGGATGCGTTCGAGACCAGGCGTCTCATGTACCACTCGTAAAAGCTGCGCGAGGTCGGGGCCTCCCTCCACATCGCAGCCATATCGGTCGACAATTTGTCCTAGCAAAGTAATCTCTTTCACGCCCTGTGCTGCCAGCGAGCGCATCTCGGCAGCGATTTGACCGACTGGCCGCGAGCGTTCGACTCCCCGACGGAACGGGATTATGCAAAACGTGCAAGCATGAGAACAACCGTAAACTACCGGGACGTGCGTGCTGACCAGCCGTCCGCGCTGCGATAGGGGTAGGATTAACTCGCCGTCCTGCGCGGCATGGCGACGCGCGACGACCGCGCGCTCATTTTGAATCTCATTCCGATCAGTGATTCGATTCAGTAGCGCGGTCGGGTCTGATGGAGACAGGAAGACATCTACCTGGGGGAAAGCACGCTCAAGTTTCGGGTTGCCTTTTATGCCCACCAGACAGCCCATCAACCCAACGATAAGACCGGGGTTTTTGTGAATCTTCAGGTGCCCCACTCGATGCAACCAGTCCCTAGCCCGGTCTTCAGCGCTTTGCCGCACGACGCAGGTGTTAAGAACCGCGACATCGGCCGCGGTTATTTCATCTGTCGGTGCTCCGCCCAGTTTCTCCAACTCGGAAGCCAGCCGCAGACTGTCAGCTACGTTCATCTGACAACCCATCGTATGGATGTGATATTTCATGGAGTGCAGATTCTACCCGAGTTCATTTTACCAATCCGTGCAACCGCAGTCAATGTGAGACCCAGCGACATACAATGAGAATATCTCCCAAGCCAACCGTCATGCGACCGCTAACCTCACACGGATTAAGCACAGCGCGCACCGCCGCCAATGGCAATAATTGCAAACCTAATGGGGTCACGTTCCAGCCGGTCTAGCGGGGCATCAAAACTCTAGCCCCGCGCGTGCACAGGACTGTGCACATAGTCCGCCCTGCGGGATCCGCATTATGCCTGATTCGAATCCTTGGCCATACAACCGCCATTCTCCCTCGTATCGATGTTTGAGTCAATCGAAGTATCCCAATCTAATTGGGGTACAATAGCGACACAGACGGTCACATACAGGCTGCGGGCATGAAGGAAAACGTCACTCTAACACTAGACGAGAAGGGTAATACGGGTAAAATCTGGCGAGTAATCGCGTTGCTTGTGATAATCGCTGGCGTTTTGGGAACGGCAGCTTACGCATGGCAACGTTACACCGCTGGCCAATGGGTGCTGTTCTCCACACCCACCGCCACACCGACTTTCACACACACACCCGTGGTACCGACCGCCACACTTTTGGAACCCACGGAAACCCTAACGCTAACGCCCACAGCCACGCGCAGCGGACCATTGAGTTACGTAATCAAGGAGGGCGACACACTTTATTACGTAGCGGACCAATATGAAATTGACATAGAGGCCCTAATCGCCTACAACCTCGACCAAGGCATTGACCTGACGTATTTCCTGCAGGTGGATCAGGAAATACTAATTCCGCCTCCCGATTTCCATGCGCCGACACTGACGCCAATGCCAAGCAACGTCAGCCCCGGCACGATCATTGAGTACACCGTGCGGCCAGGAGACATCCTACAATTACTGGCGGAGGAATTCAACACCACTCTCGACGCCATTTTGGAGGAGAATGAAGACCTGTCCGAGAACCCGGATGTGCTTAGTGTTGGTCAGAAAGTGCGCATACCCGTGGATCTACTAGCGCTCACGCCTGCGACGCCAACGCGCCAACCCTCGGCCACTGCTACTCCCCAGCCTTCGGCTACTCCGACTCCCTGACCGCGCCCAGCGCCGCGAGCGCGGCCTCAATTTCCTCTAGGACCACCTGATCCGTTTCCGATTCTAGCGCGGAACGCAAGGCGCTTTGCGGCGTATCCGCACTACAGAGAGCCAGCGCCCAGGCCGCATGGCCGCGTACAACCGGGTCAGGGTCACCGCACAACGCAGCCTCCAGGTACGGTACAGCCGCGCTCTCCGCTATGTTACCTAGCGCCACGGCGGCATTGCGCAGCAGGCCGCGGCGTTTAGCACGTTTCAGTGCACTCCCACGAAACTCACTGCTGAATTCCTGCTGCGAAAGACTGAGCAGATCCCCCGCCTGCGGATAGGGTAACGACCCATGCGGGGCGAAATCAGGGTCGCATTGCGGTTGCGCAAAGCGCTGGTTCCACGGGCAGACTTGCTGGCACACATCACAGCCAAACACCCAGTCATCCAGAGCACCGCGTTGCTCGGCTGGCAGCGCACCGCGGTGCTCGATGGTGAGATAGGAGATACAACGCCGACTGTCCACGCGGCGAGGGTCAGGCAGGATGGCTCCGGTGGGACAGGCATCCAAGCATCGTGTGCAGCTACCGCAGAGATCAGGCCGGAACGGCTCATCCGGCGGTAGCTGCAGGTCGAGCATGGCCTCCGCCAGCAGCGTCCACGAGCCAACATCTGCGTTAATAAGCATGGTGTTTTTGCCAATCCATCCTAGTCCGGCGCGCTGCGCGAGCTCGCGCTCCATCAATGGGCCAGTGTCGGTGTATAGCCGATGCCGCACTGGCCGCCCCGCCATCTCCTCTACAAAGGAAATCAGTTCCTTCAGGCGCTGTAGTAGTACATCATGATAATCGCGACCCCACGCGTAGCGTGCTACTCTGCCCGTCATGGAACCTGGGTCCGGTGAGGGCGACTCACCTTGAAAATAATTCGCCGCCAGCACCAGAATAGATTCACATTCAGGAAAGAGCGCTCTAGGGTCGGCACGCCGTTCTCGGGCGCGCTCGCTTGCCATGTATTCCATACCAGCGTGCAGCCCATCGGACAGCCACAATTCGTACTCGGGCAGGTGCTCAGGTGGATCGGGCGTCGTGATTCCACAGAGAGCGAAACCGAGCGCCCGAGCGCGCGCCTTGATACGCTCAGCGATCAGGTAAGAATCCACTGAGTTCAATTCTGTAAATACCTCGCCAGAAACTTCCCAGTATAGCTGGAATTCACCTGCATTACCTGCTCCGGAGTACCCTCGGCCATTATTTCGCCTCCACGGTCTCCGCCCTCCGGCCCCAAATCGATGACATGGTCGGAAACCTTAATGATATCCGGATGGTGCTCAATAATCAGCACGGTGTTACCCTGATCAGCGAACCGCTGCAGCACATCGATGAGACGGTCGACATCTGCGGCATGCAACCCTACTGAAGGCTCATCTAACACGTACAGCGTGCGGCCGGTAGAACGCTTCGAAAGTTCCTTGCTCAATTTCACCCGTTGCGCCTCGCCACCGGAAAGTGTAGTGGCTGGCTGCCCGATTTTAATGTAGCCGAGCCCAACTGCCCGCAGCGTAGAAAGTTTGCGCTGCATCACGGGGAAATTTACGAAAACTTGTGCCGCGTCCTCAATGCTCAATGCAAGCACATCAGCGATGGTCAAGTCCTTGAACCGCACCTGAAGCGTTTCGCGATTGTAACGCGCGCCATCGCATACATCACAGGGCACGTGGATATCGGGCAAGAATTGCATTTCTATGCGCAACTGCCCCTGCCCATGACAGCCCTCGCAACGACCGCCTTTCACATTGAACGAATAGCGCCCGGGCTTGTAGCCGCGTACCTTACTCTCGGGCAGTTCCGCGAAAAGACTGCGCATATGGTCAAAAAGACCAACATATGTTGCAGGATTGGAGCGCGGAGTGCGCCCTATGGGCGACTGGTCAATGTTGATAATTTTGTCGACGTGCTCCACACCCTCGATGCAATCGTGAGCACCCGCCTCGGCCCGTGCTCGATGCAAAGTCCGCGCGACGGCGCGGTAGAGAATGTCATTCATCAAGGTGGACTTTCCGGAACCAGAGACCCCGGTGATGCATATGACTTTTCCGAGCGGAATGCGCACGTCAATCCCTTTCAGATTGTGCTCGCGGGCACCACGAACCAGCAGACATTTTCCATTACCTTCCCGTCGCACTTGAGGAACAGCAATGGAGCGCCGGCCAGAAAGGTACGCGCCGGTCAGCGATTCCGGATTGGCAATTATTTCCTCGGCAGTGCCCTGCGCCACAACCTCCCCGCCGTCGCTCCCCGCCCCAGGTCCCAGATCCACAATCCAATCGGCGGCGCGAATAGTCTCTTCATCATGCTCCACCACTAGCAGCGTGTTACCCAAATCGCGCATTGATTTTAGCGTATTTATCAGCCGGCCGTTGTCACGTTGATGCAACCCGATAGATGGCTCATCGAGCACATATAGCACGCCGGTCAGCTGTGAGCCAATCTGGGTTGCCAGCCGGATGCGTTGTGCCTCACCGCCAGAAAGCGACGATGCCGAGCGATCCAAGGTAAGGTAATCCAGCCCAACATTCACCATAAACTGCAGCCGGGAGGTGATCTCTTTCAAGACCTGACGGCCGATGACCTGATCACGTGCATTGAGGGTGGTTGCCGGCAGCGCCTGCGCCCAGTTCAGCAGTCGCGTCACCGGCCAGTGCGTGACAGCCACAATGTTGTCAGCACCGATAGTCACAGCCAGCACTTCAGCGCGTAGCCGCTGACCATGGCAGCTGTCACAGCAGCGCTTCGTCATATAGCGTTCGATTTTGCGGCGAATGTTATCCGAGTTAGTGTCACTGTAGCGGCGACGCAAGTTGCCAATCACACCCTCGAAGGAATTATGCCGTACAGCCTTGTTTCCCTGACGGGTAAGATATTCGATGGGGATACGCTCGCCATCGCTGCCATATAGGAGCACACTCATCTGCTGTGACGAAAGTTCGGCAAGAGCCCGGTCCATTGGTATACCGTAATACTTGCACGCGCCTTGCAGCGATTGCCAGTAATATTCACCGCTTTCTCCTGGCGACCTAGCACGCCATTCCATCACTGCAATGGCAGATTCTTCCAGCGTGCGCCCGAGGTCTGGAATTATCATGGCCGGGTCAATTTCAAGTTTATGGCCTAGGCCCTGACACTCCGCGCAAGCTCCGTGCGGAGAGTTAAATGAAAAGGATCGCGGCTCAAAATCCGGTAGGCTGATGCCACAGTGGGCACAGGCGTTTTGCTCAGAGAAAATCAGGCCTTCGCCGGAATCAGAGCCCGCATCCGCGGATGACACCGGTTGCACCAGTAGCATCCCGTTGCCCACTCGCAGTGCAGTCTCCACCGAATCGGTTAGACGCGACACGAATTCCTGCTCCTCCTCGCCACCCACCCCATCACGTTCGCCCAACACCAGTCGGTCTACCACCGCCTCGATCGTGTGCATTTTGTAGCGATTCAGATTCGGCGCGGATGATCGTGCACCGCCTCCGCCGGTGATGTCATTCACATCGTAGGTTTTGCCATCCACGCGCACGCGCAAGAAGCCCGCTTTGCGCACTTCATCCAAAACGCCGCGATGATGCCCCTTTCGATCTTTGACCAGCGGCGCAAGCAGCAAAATGCGACTGCCACGAGGGAGGGAGCGGATAGATTGCACGATTTCTTGCGCCGATTGCCGGCTTACAGTGCGTCCACACTTCGGGCAATGCGGCGTACCTACCCGCGCAAAAAGCAAACGCAGATAATCATAAACTTCGGTGACGGTGCCCACAGTGGAGCGCGGATTCTTGCTCACGCCTTTCTGGTCGATTGAGACCGCCGGGCTAAGCCCCTCGATGTGGTCCACATCGGGTTTCTCCAGCTGGCCGAGGAACTGGCGCGCGTAAGCGGAAAGCGATTCCACGTAGCGGCGTTGGCCCTCGGCAAAAATAGTATCAAATGCCAGAGACGATTTTCCGGATCCGGAAAGGCCCGTAATGACCACAAATTTATCGCGCGGGATTTCCACGCTGATATTTTTTAGATTGTGTTCGCGCGCGCCGACCACGATAATCTTATCAAGAGACATTGCTAGACCACCAGGGCATCTCGAACGAAAGAACCAAATATTTATTATACCAACTGCCACTCCAGAGCGAGTCATCCGGTTTCCCGGCCACAAACTGACACCTGTCGTGCGCAGACAGGTGTCAGTTTGTGCTATAATGCGCCGCGCCGACCAAACGATGAATGTCTAGTGGCTTGCCATTATAGCGCTGGCTAGACCAGAGGTATCTCATTAAGGATCACATTCAGCAGGCTGTGGAAGCGCCTGCAAACAAGAACATCCCTGCCATCAATCCCGGCGATTCCGTCGCGGTGCATGTGCGCATCCGCGAGGGTGGGAAGGAGCGGGTACAGGAATTCAAGGGCATGGTTATCAAGACTCGTGGCGGCAGCAACAATGCCAGCTTCACGGTACGGCGTATAGCTTCACACGGGGTGGGCGTGGAGCGAACCTTCCTTCTGCGCTCGCCACGTATCGAGAAGGTCTCAGTAATGCGCCGGGCGAAAGTACGCCGCGCCAAGCTATATTATATGCGTGGGCTGACAGGCAAAAAAGCGCGCCTGAAAGAAAAGCGTACAGATTAGTCTGGGCACACCCAGGGCGTGGCACCGGTCGGTTCCAGGCCCGTTCTTCTCTTGCCGGAGCCAGATAAAATGACACGTCCCCTGATTGGCATCACCGTGTCGCGGAGAAAATCCAGCAGCGGCGGAGAGAGACGTGCATGACGTGCTCTTTATGCGTACGTTGACGCAGTGCGTAGTCAGGGCGGGATCCCAATGCTGATCCCGCTCGGCCTGCAGACGAATGAGCTCCGTGATCTGTATGACCGTGCAGACGGTTTGATCCTCTCCGGTGGTGGAGACATTCACCCCGAACGTTACAGAGACACTCTCACAGAAATGTGTAAACGGATTGACCCGGAGCGTGACAAACTGGAGTTTGCGCTAGTGCGCTGGACGGCACACTCTAGCGCGATCTCCCCACAGAGGTCCCTAGTGCAGCTAAACACGATTTCTTCCCGAACTACCCACGGGACCAGCGCACACACAGACTTAAAGTGACGCTGGATTCACGATTGGCGCAGCTGATGCAAGCCACCTCTGCGGAGGTGAACAGCCTGCATCACCAAGCATACCGTGAGCTTGCACCTGAAATGAGGCAGGTAGCCGTACCGCCCGACGGATTGTGGAAGCGGCCGAAATCCCCAGCCATCCATACGCGGTGGGGGTGCAATCGCATCCAGAGTGGATTCAAGACACCGCCGACCAGCAGGGTTTGTTTGCCGGGTTACTGAACACCTGCCGCAACGGCAGTACGTAGCCGCGTGTTTGCACCACAACGTGCCCAGCGATGACTAATAGCCATCCCATCCACGCTAGAAACAACGCCCCCGTGAGCGTGTTCGACTCCGGCTTGGGAGGGTTATCTGTGCTGCGCGAAATATGGAAGCGCGTGCCTTCTGAAATGTTGCTATATGTAGCCGACCATACCCATTGCCCTTATGGCAACCGCCCACTCACCGAAGTGCGCACGTTCTCCACGCAAATCGCGCGCTGGCTGCGCGCGGAGGGTGCTAAGCTTATTACCGTTACCTGCAACACCGCATCTGCGGCCGCGCTTCACCAGCTGCGGGAAACATTCCCATGTACGCCATTTGTAGGCATGGAACCGGCGTTAAAGCCAGCGGTAAGCATCACTCGCACCGGCACAGTTGGCGTGCTGGCCACCGAGACCACTTTTCAGGGCGAGCTGTTTGCCAGCTTGGTCGACCGGTTCGCGCGCGATGTCACCCTGCTGACACAGGCATGCCCAGGGTTGGTGGGGTTAGTTGAGAAAGACGAGTGTGTCCGCGCCCGCATCCTACTGCAGCGATACACACAACCGCTGCTTGAGCGTGGCGCGGACACACTCGTGCTCGGCTGCACACACTACTCCTTCCTAAAGCCACAGCTGCAGGATGTTGCAGGTCCAAGCGTGACCATCATCGATCCGGCCCCAGCGGTAGCAGATCAGGTGACACGTATGCTGAACGAAAAGGGGTTGGTACGCGGTGCAGCAGAGGAAGCGCCCGCGCCCATTGTGGCATGCACCACTGATCGCACGCAAGCCAGCCAATTTTCCGAGCAGGTAAAGTCGCTTCTAGGAGAACGCGTCCGAATACGGGTAGTAGAGTTAACCTAGCGCCAATTTGAGACAGCGAGAACAACTGATGACCCGGTAGCAATCTTCCGCTTTATTGTTGTAGCATGTTTACTTCTGTTACATTCACAATATACATTGGCTGATGATACTGATGTAATGGGAATTGAGTATTTAGCGATTGGGCCACAACTGGAAATGACCACGGTCGCACACATTAAACTAGGTTCTATTGTAGCGGTGCTCGCTTCCGCAATTCTGTCTTCGTGTGTGCCATCCCCAGCAGAGGTTGAACAAACTGCAATCGGGGCATCTTCCGTCCAGACAGCAATTGCCACAACTGTACTGACTGGAACTGCAGCAGTGAGGGCAGCGGTAGCGGCAACAGAAGTCCTGACCCCGGTGGTCAAGCGCACCCAAACCGAGCAGCAGACTGAGGATTCGTCCGTCCAGACAGCAATTGCCACAACTGTACTGACAGGAAGTCCGGAACCTACGAGCACCGTACCCGCAACCGTGGTGGCAACGGCACTCCCGACGCCTGTGGAACCGCGCCATACTGTTGCACATTGGGCTGCAGATGCCGTAGCTAGTTATTGGACGCTGGTGAACAATCGTGACTACAAGTCCGCATGGAGGCTGCTTTCCGAAGGATTCCGACAGCGTAAGCATAAGAACGATTATTCTCATTACCAGATTACCTATCAGGAGATGAACATTTGCAGCGTGGAGGCGATCGATATTGAGACCATTGAAGAGCGCGACCAGTCTGCTATGGTAAGTGCGGATATGTCATATCTGACGGGCAGCCAATGTGATGACCGACGCGATTTTGTTTTCGAATTCAAGCTTACCCGCGAAACTCGCGAGACAGCATGGAAGATTGATATGGTCGTTCCAGTGGCGAACAAGGACATCTTATTGGGTGCTACAGCCAGTTGTGGCGACACCATGGCAGCTGTTGTCCCATCATCACTGAATGTTCGCACCGGCCCTGGAGCAGGTAGAGCAGGTGAGGCTTTGTACCCGATACGCTCATATTTGCAGAAAGACGAGTGCGTCACTGCGACTGCGACCAACGCAGGCTATTCTTGGGTACGTATATCAAATGCCCCTCGCGCAGGTGCCGAAGATGGATGGGTAGCGGCATCATTTCTAAAGTTTGGCGAGAACCATCCTGAGCCTTCACTTTTGCCAGTGGCAACCGAACCCACACCGTATCCAACGGCTCCGCCGCCGAGTGGTAGTGCGCTCCAGCCCATCGGTGTCGAGCATTTAGGCAGCGCAGAGTACGTCTGCTACGATATCCAAGGCGGCTCGGGCCCCGAGTTAGCCCTCCAGATGGATAGACTCGGCCCTTACGACAGTGACGGGAACAAGACCTGGGCTGTCGCAAGCCTGCAGTTTGTTATCAGCGGCGGCACTTGCTACTCAGACGGATCCGTTGATTTATCAGACGTAGCAGTCTCCTTGAATTCCACCATCACCATGCCATGTTGGTATCCACCATCCGGAACCAACCTGAAAGAAATCTCAAGGTTTGACGGTTTGATGCAAATGATCGCACTCCACGAAATCATACATGTTGAGATCGCATGGCAATGGGCTCGCGTTCTTGAGCAGCAGCTGAGGGATGCAAACACTTGCGACCAGGCTACGCTGAACACAATCTATAACCAAGTATGGGCGAACGAAGAGGCTGCTCAAGATGCCTTCCACGCATCGCCTGAGGGTCAAATCATTTCTTATCCCTAGGCGCGATTACCCACTGGAAATGATGCCGAAGGCTCACATTTCCCAAACTGGTATTTTGGGATAAATTTGGGATAAAAACAGGGCGTGTGGGCAACTATTTCAGGATGTAATAGGTGCCTCTCTTTGCACCTATCTTAAGCAGCACGCCCTTACTCACCAGGTCTGCCAAGTCCAGGCGCAATGTCTCCGGGCTAACATCTGGGCATAGCTGCCGATACTCGCGATTAGCGATGCGGCCAAGCTCACGGACGTGCGTGAGCGCACGCATCTGGCGCTCGTTCATGTTGCTTTCCCATTTGGGCACAACCTTGCGGTCACGGCTATTATGCAATGTCACGGCAAACGCGTGTGGCCGCGCTTTGAAATGCGGAGGAGGATGGCCTTCCTGCACCATAGACTCAATCATTCTATCGATGCCCAGCCCGAGCTCCTCAATGTAGCCCCACTGAAACACTCCCGCAACCAACCGCGGATTTCGTGAAAAATGTTCCTCTACAATATTATCCACTGTGATAAAACCAGGCAGCCCACCCGGACTAATGACTTCCATGCGATCGGAGAACATGCGCACCTCTATCCGGCGCCCTTTCAAACGGTAATCCCGATGGCAGACCGCGTTCACAAGTGTCTCCCGCACAGCGAAGAGAGGGTATTCGAATGTTTCCTGCCGCTCCAAACCCTCCACCACTGCCCCGACCGACATTTCTTCACGCACCACCTGCCACGTGTCTTCGATAATACGCGCCAGCGGGCCGTTGATCTCCTCGCGACGGCCATAGCCAGCTTGGCCATCAGAACCACGCGGGTCGGTACCAACAAATTTGACGAAGACAAGTCCGCTCTGGGGCAGCAACACCTGAGGCGCGGCACCGAACAACAGCAGCCCCGCAACCGTGGGCAGCCCCTCTGGCGTAAGCGCCCCGACATCCATCAGGATCTCGTCGACCATGCCGGAGATCCGCCGGCGCTGCCGCGACCCACGTTTTTTCATATACTCGGCTATGACATCGTCATCCAGATCTGCGCGAGTGGCTCCCACCACAGCCTCGGTCTCGAAATCGCCTGTGGATTTAGTGGCAGCTAGCAGCCGCACCTGTTCCCCAGTTAGCGGCCGATTCTCCACGCCAGCGCGGACAAGCACACGGCCGTCATCGAGGGTGTGCAACTCTGGGCTGCGATCAACACGCACAACGAATGCCGGCCCGCCTTCAACTTCAAATTGCTCCCATCCGGCAGGAATCACCGGTCGGCAGCGCAGCTCGGCTGCACGCAGAGACCCTTCTAATTCCTCCTCATAAATTGGCTCGTAATTTTGCTCACCGGTTTCGTCCACTCCAAGCACAATGGTACCGCCATCGCTGTTGGCAAATGCCACCATTGTCTCCGCGAGCAATGCCGGATCTGCTTGTGGGAGATAAGTGGTGAACGGCCCGGAAAGTACCAGTTTGTTCAAGAGCTCACTTGGTTGTTGTTTCAATTGTTACTTCAACCACCTCGGGCGTGGGTATGTCATCCGCCGCAATGCGCGCCACGGAGGCGACATTATCACCCGGTTTCAGGTTTATCAGGCGCGTCCCCTGAGTAGCACGGCCTAGCAGCCGAATATCGGCTACGGTAGTGCGCAGAGCCTGCCCATTAGCAGAAATGATGGTTATCTGGTCATCGGCATGCACGCTGCGCACATCCACAATCGGCCCAGTAACCTTGGTGACAGCCTTGCGAGAGAAGGTGGCCACACCCATAGTGGCACGGCCTTTGGGATTGTACGCTGCCATCGCGGTGCGTTTGCCATATCCATTTGCGGTCACCACCAGCAGCTCACCATCTTCAGTCACCGTCACCATGCCACTGATGCGGTCACCCTTGCGCAGTTTGATTGCCTTCACGCCAGCTGCTGGACGGCCCATGCTACGCACAACGCTGCTGTTGAAACGCAGTGCCTGGCCCTGCTCGGTGATTATGATAATGTGTTGTTTTTCAACCGTCAGGTGCACCCATCCAAGCTCATCACCCGGTGCCAGGCCGATTGCAATAAGCCCGGAAGGTCGCACCGATTCAAAATCACTGAGCGCCACGCGCTTGATTTTCCCGTTGCGTGTCACCATGGTGCAAAATTCCGCTTCATCAAAATTGGGCACAGGCACGGCAGCCGTGATCCTCTCCGTGGCTTCCAGCGGGATAATATTGTGTAGCGACACTCCTTTATCGGTTCGGCGGGCCGCTGGTATCCGGTAAGCCTTCTGCGAATACACCTTCCCTCTATCCGAGAAAAACAAAATGGTCTTCAAGGAGCGGGTCGAAAAGAGCTGGCCAATTTCATCCTCATCGCGCACGTCTTGACCGATAACCCCTTTACCGCCCCGGCGTTGCGCCCGGAATTCGCGCGGCGGCATACGCTTGATGAAGCCACGCAATGTGATTGTTACCAGTATGGTTTCATCGGGCACCATGTCCTCGATGCTCAGCTCGTCGCTGGCGCCATACGCTATCCGCGTTTTGCGTTCATCGCCGTATTGTTCTGCCACTGCGTCAAGATCGTCTTTTATCAATCCGAGGATTTTCTTGGGGTGCGCCAGCAGATCCTCCAGCTCTTCGATGCGCGTCTGGATGTGATCATATTCCTGCTCAATCTGCAGGCGTTCCAGCGCAGCCAGGCGACGCAATTGCATGTCGAGGATAGCACGCGCCTGCACCTCGGTCAGGTCAAATTGCTTCATGAGCGCACCCCGGGCGACATCCGCATCCTTCGCATTGCGAATAGTCTTGATTACGGCATCGATGTTGGCGATTGCGACGAGCAATCCCTCCAACACGTGTGCGCGCGCGCGCGCTTTGTTCAGCTCAAACTGCGACCGCCGCGTGATTATTTCCTTGCGGTGGTCAATATACAGATGCAGCGTCCGGCGCAAGGAGAGCAGTCGTGGTTCGCCACCCACCAACGCGAGCATCTGCACACCAAACGTACTCTGCAGGCTGGTGTATTTGTAGAGCTGGTTGAGCACCGCATCCGGATGCGCCGCACGTTTCAGGTCAATGACAATGCGCATTCCGTCCCGGTCCGATTCGTCGCGCATATCGGCTACCATTTTGAGCCGGCCGCTGCGCGCCAGTTCGGCAATGCGCTCAATCAGGACGGTTTTGTTCAACTGGTAGGGTATCTCCGTGATGACGATTCTATGTCGCGCTGGTGACAATTCCTCAATCTGTGCCATCCCGCGCATCACCACCCGGCCCCTACCAGTGCTGTAGGCTGCCAAAATGCCCTCGCTGCCCACAATGACGCCACCCGTGGGGAAATCCGGCCCTTTTACGAATATCATTAGCTCAGACACCGAGGCCTCCCCGGCATCCTCGCTAAAATCGTAACCGCTATCTTCAGCGGCGGAATCAACGCTCTCAAAGTCACTATCGGCATACAGAATGATGCGCGTGATGGCCTCCGCCTGAGGCTTTTGAAACCCGAACATCTCCGTCAGTTTGACCACAGCCTCATCGCCGTACTCCTCAATAACTGCAAGGATTTCGTCGCGGTCAATCAGGTAGTTGATCGCCGAGGTGACTTCGCCCAAGTTGTGCGGCGGGATGTTTGTGGACATACCGACGGCGATGCCTGACGAACCATTGAGCAGCAGGTTGGGCAGCCGGGCGGGCAGCACCAGTGGTTCCTGGAGCGAGTCGTCAAAATTGGATCTCCAATCAACCGTGTCTCGGTCTATGTCGCGCAGCATCTCCTCAGCTGTGGCGGCCATTTTTGCCTCGGTGTAGCGCATGGCTGCAGGCGCATCGCCATCAACCGAACCGAAGTTGCCCTGCCCGCTTACGAGCAGGTAGCGCATGGAAAACTCCTGCGCCATGCGCACCATAGCATCGTAAACAGACTGGTCTCCGTGTGGATGGTATTTGCCCAGCACCTCGCCAACGATGCGCGCCGATTTCTTGAACGGTCCATTAGAGCGCAGGCCCATGTCGTGCATGGCGTAGAGAATACGGCGGTGTACGGGCTTTAAGCCATCGCGCACATCTGGAAGTGCGCGCGCTACGATCACGCTCATCGCATAGGCCAGATACGCATCGCGCATCTGGCCGTCAATATCAGTCCGTTTTACCAGGCCAATTTCCATAGATTGCTTCCTCGGCCCACCGAGCCCGCCCGTTTACCATATACCTCTAGAAGGGTACGTGATTTCATTTCATGCGCCGCCCAGAAGTACGGCATTGTGGCCACGGAATCGCCGGCGCGAGCGCATGTTCTTACTGTGGTTAATTGTACTCTAGCTGCCTGCAGCATGCCATCCCGGCGAGGCATCTTAAGCTTCGCGACCACTTGCCGTACGGACTACCGGCAGGGCTGCAATTGGGCCGTATAATACGAGATCATGATACAGAGTGAGATAGAGCAACTGGTCGCCAAGATTCACGCATCCCCGCAGCAGGCAGTGTTGGAGTTTGCCGGAGCGGGCAGCCTGGCGCTCTTCTGGCTACACAGCCAAGGCGGTTCATCTCGCACCATACTGGAGGCCGTTGACCGTTACTCCGCACAGTCCACCATCGACCTACTTGGCACACAGCCGCGGCGCTTTGTCACCGCAAAGACGGCCCGTACGATGGCCCGTCATGCCTACCAGCGCGCGCTCCGCCTGAGCGTGGGCCGTGCGCCGGTGGTGGGTATTGGCTGCACTGCCACCATCGCCACCGATTACGCAAAACGCGGCAAACACGGGTGCCGCGTTTGTGTGATCTCACGCGCGCGCTGCACCCAATATGCAGTCACTCTCCAAAAAGGGGTTCGCGATCGCCCGGGGGAGGAGGCCATCATCAGCAGAATCGTGCTGCAGGCGCTGGCGCGTGCATGCGAGATGGAGCTCACCCTTGACCTAGACCTGCTGGAAACGGAAACCCTGAAGATAGACTCCAGCGCGTACAGAGACCCGCTGGATAGCCTGCACGCGGATGATGTGGCAACAGTGACGATACGGCCTGATGGCGACATGTCTACCAACCAGACACTGAGAGGTGTGGCAGTGCTCTCTGGCGCTTTCAACCCGCTGCACATCGGGCACATTCATCTGGCCCGCGCCGCCGCTACCCACTTGCACCGCCGTGTGGTATTTGAGCTTCCGGTGATAAACGCCGACAAGGGTGCTCTCAGTCACACCGAGATTTGCCGGCGAATGGGCCAGTTCCACCAGCCATGGCAGCTAGTACTCACGCGCCAGCCGCTGTTCGCCCAGAAAGCGATTTTATTTACGGATTCGGTTTTCGTCATCGGCTACGATACGGCGCTACGCTTACTACAATCACGCTATTACGACGATGATGAAACCAAAATGCGCGCCGCGCTGGCGGCCATCCAAGCAGCGGGATGCCGCTTCCTGGTGGCTGGACGCCTCTGGCAAGGCCGCTTCCGAACATCAACTGACCTCTCCTTTCCAGCGAGTTTCTCGGTATTGTTCGAAGAATTACCGCAGGCCGACTTCAGGCTCGACACTTCCTCCACAGAGGTCCGCGGAGCGAACGAACGGAACGACTCGCGCGCGCCCTGACCGCAAATGCCCTCCATGAGCGCAGCCGCGCGACGGACGCGGCACAGTCTGCCGCAAATAGTCGTACTGCTCTTCGGCTTGATTTCAATCTGGCCGTTACTGCAGACCCGCACCACCTGCTCTGACGACGGGATTTTCCACATCCACAAAGCGCTCGGACTGGAAGCCGCTATCCAGCTGGGACACTGGTTCCCACGCTGGTCACCGCACATGGCGCACGGCTTTGGTTATCCGCTCTACAACTTTTACGCTCCGCTGGGCTCATACACGCTAGCCGCGTTGCACGCACTGGGATTCATCTATCCACTGGCGCTGCACATTGCGTTTGCCCTGTGCATACTGCTAGCTGGACTCGCCGTGTTTATTCTGGTGCGCGATTGGTGGGGACCGTGGGCGGGGCTGGTCGCCGCAGTAGTTTACCAGACCTCGCCGTATCTGGGCTTCAACGTGCTCTTTCGCGGCGCACTTGCGGAGACCCTAGCTCTGGTATGGCTGCCGCTCATTCTATGGACGCTCGACCGCGCGCTTCGGCGAAATTCGCTGCGCTGGGGAGCGCTCGCAGCACTTAGCTTTGCGGCGCTGGTTTACACCCACAACGCTTCAGCATTGCTCGCCGCGCCAATCATCGCGGGATGGGCATCGTTTGTCTCTTACGAAAAAAGACGTGGGCAGCTGCTGGTGCGCGCTGCTTTCATCATGATCGCTGGTTTGGCGCTCAGTGCCCATTTCTGGGTGCCGGCACTCGTAGAACGCGACCTGATCCAGACCGAACAGCTGCTCGTCCCACCGATTTTCACCTATTACACCAATTTTCTGAGCAGTGCCGAATTGCTGGCTCCACCAGTAGCGACGCAACCACATTTAATAAACCCGTCGCCGCCAAAGGCACTCGGGGCTACAGCCGCCGCGCTCGCGTTGCTGGGAGCAGCTACTGTACCACTGTACTGTACTGGCGCGCACAAAAGACAGCCGAAAGATGGCGCGGTGCGTCCGCTGTTCTTCTTTGCCGCGTTGCTACTTTACGGCGCACTCACCCTCCCGGTGACACTGCCAATCTGGGATGCACTCCCGCTGCTGCCTTTCGTACAGTTCCCCTGGCGGATGCTGGGGGTCGCGACCCTCTGCGCTGCTGTTCTCGCTGGGGCGTCGGTGCGCTGGTTCGAACGCTACAATCGTGCCTGGGTTGGGGCCGCAATTATGGCTGTTGTGGCCACGCTCGGTAACTTGTCGTGGTGGTATCCCCGCTACTGCAGCGAGTTCTCCGAGCCCACCATCGGCACAATGCTGGAGTACGAGTATGACACCTTCACAGTAGGCACATCCGCCAAAGGCGAGTTTCTTCCAAAGACCGTGCGTTATTTGCCGGATGACAACACCGTGGCCGAGGCGCTGAAGGCAGGCGAAACGCCCGATCGCCTGCGCGGGATACCCACCGTGGCAACGCTCAAAGTCCTAGACTCGGACCCGCTGGATTTCCGCGCAACCCTGCGCACTCCGGAGGCCTTCAGCGCTGCTTATCAGATGTTCTACTACCTCGGCTGGCGCGTGAGCATCGATGGCCAGCCGCACCCGCTTGAGGTGGCGGCTGGCACCGGCCTGATCCAGTTCGATGTCCCAGCAGGCGAACACGAATTGCGAGTTTACTTTGGCGCAACTCCGTTGCGCGCGCTGGCCTCCAGTATAACGATAGCGGCAGTGCTCGCCATCATGGCCGCGCTGCTGCTTGCTTCGCCTCAACCGGCGACGCGCCTGTGGCGGCACTCGAGCGCTCCTGCCCTGCTGTTGGCGTTACCGCTTGGATGCCTCGCGGCAAAACTAGTGCTGATCGACCGCAGCGACAACGCCCTTCACCGCACCTCGGTCGAGGCGGCCTCGCTCGGCAGACCGTTGTCGGTCTCACTCGATAACGGCCTAGACACTATCGCTTACAAAATCACGCCCAATCCGGTGCATAGCGGCGGTTCGTTCGAGGTGAATCTGTACCTGACCCCTCGCAGCGCTCCCCAAAGTCATTTCCAGCCGCTCTTCCGGCTTCATAGTGCTGACAACCTAGAGTGGAATCTCAACCCGCACGAGACCGTACAGCCGCGCTGGCACAGGCAACCTCCGCCCACACAGTATTGGCCGGCGGGCATGTACGGTCAGTTCGCACGCCAGTACGAAGTGCTGCCCGGAACACCACCGGGGGAATACAGACTGGATGCAACCATGTTTGACGCTGAGACTCTGGAGACGTCAAAAGCCATTACACCCGAAGGTGTGCCGCTGACAGACCGTATTAGCCTGGGGACCGTGACAATTGTGCGTCCATCCACTCCAGCAACGGCCGCCGCACTGGAGATGCAGATCGAAACAGGAACCCACTTGACCTCGGAGGTTACCCTACTCGGGGCAAGCGCCGACCGACAGCGGGCCAGCCCCGGCGACTTAATGACAGTTACTCTCTTCTTTCAAGCGGAAGCTGCACCCAGCTCGGATGAGCACATCACGCTCGCGTTGCAGGGAACCGATTTAGCGCTCAGTCTCGAACCTACTCCCGGCTTCCCGACAGGTCAGTGGCAGCCGGGCGACGTCTGGCGCGGTCAACATTTGCTGCGCCTGCCGGCCAACCTGCCGGACGGGGAACACATTTGGACGGTGCGAGCGACTTCCGACGCAAGTGCTGTCACCTATCTGGGCGAGCTTCGCGTCACTGCTCCAGAGCGTGTCTTTGAGCAGCCGAATGTCATACGTCCAGCACAACTGACATTCGGCAAGCACATCCTCCTCAGCGGCTATGATTGGAGCCAGTCACATACTCCGGAGGGTAACGTGTTAGAAGTCCGCCTCATCTGGCGCGCCCTAGCCACGCCGACCGAAGATGTGAGCGCCTTCGTCCATCTGGAAAGTTTAGATGGGACACTGGTCGCCCAGCATGACGGTGTTCCCGCAGAATGGTCCCGTCCGACCCCTGGATGGCTACCGGGCGAGTATGTGATCGATCTGCACTCTATCACCATCCCCGCCGAAGCGCAACCGGGCGCATATCGCTTGTACGCCGGGCTGGCCGACCGCGCCAGCGGCCAGCGTCTACCTGTGACGCAGGAGTACGCGAATGATAATCGCGCGTACCTGGGTCAATTTGACGTGACGCCGTAAGCTGTCACGGAGAAGATACTGCTCCGGCCCTCTGCTGAACAAACACCGTTCCCAGGGTAACAACTTGGTCTGATACAGGCAAGGAATCGCTCTGAGCCGAGAGCCGCTCCAGCGCAGGCCATTGATACCAGCCGATCCCAATGCGGTGCTCATCCGCGCCCGCCGTGGCCGGAATTGGAATAGCCACAGTGTAAGCAACCACCTGCGAAGGCGACCAAGTTGTCGTCGGCGCGACGCCTCCCATTGGCTGCTGGTCCATCCCTGCCAGCAAGTTACCATCCGGGGTCAGTAGGTGCACAAACGCCGTCCACTCCGCGTCGATTTGTGAATCGGCGCGCAAGTACAGCGTCAGTCGCAGTGCCTCCCCCGGCAAGACACTGTGCGGCCAGTGGCTTTGCAGCAGGCTCACTACCCCGCCGAAACGCGCCTGCGGCGCCATAGGAGCTGCGGCGGGCAACAGCTGGAATTCCTGCACGCCGGCGCTAATCGGTCGAGTGATTGACCGACCGGATTCACACTCCAGCTCTGCCGTGAACGCACCAGAAAGCGGGGTGCCACCCGCACAGCGCAGGTCGCCCACATATGTGCGCGCCCCGTGCACATCCACCAGCTCAATCACATTCAAACCATGCCCCAGTGAAAAGGGCGCCGTGATGAAGGGGAGCCAGTCTCCAGCAAGGAATTCGGCCACCTGCTCGCCGTTCACCTTCACGTCGATAGCATGAAGCTCCAGTTCCGGGATCAACGTGAGGCGCAGCTGCGCCTCACGATCCTTAGGGCTGTAAACGAACACCTCACCGTTTCCATGGAACCAGCGAGTGGGCACACCACCCCAGTCTTCGAGCGCATGCCAGTTGTCGCCGAGCGCGAAGGCCGGCGCAAGCAGCGGGTCTTCTCCGGGAGGGACCGCGTAGAGCGCCAGCCCGTCGCTGGTGGCAACCGGCGAGTCAAACAGCATCTCAAGCGCGGACCGGGCGCGGCCATCGGCCTCCCCACCAACGTCATGGTACGCCACCCAGCGGCCGTCGAACTCCCTCAACAACTGCAGCCGCCCATTCAGGCCCGTTATTGGCAGGATGTCCGTGCCAACCGCATAGCTCTGCATCACTATTTGGTTTAGAAAGCGTTGCGTGCGCGCGCGCGCGGGCATATCGCGCAGCAACCGGCCCCCGATGATGGGCTGTGCATGCAACGTTTGACCCAGCAGAGCCTCCCGCGCTGTCGCCCTCTCGGTGGATGGCAGCGGCAACACCACGCCGGGCTGCTCCCGCACCGCTCTATAAACCTCGCCCCCCTTAGTGCTCGCCAAGGGGAACGGCCAAGCAACGAGGTATTCAAAAAATATCAGCCCACCCAGCACCATGGCGACACCAAACCGATGCTCTCTGGAGCGCACCCTTGCCAGCAGCGCGGCCGCCCCGTATGCAACCAGCACCGCCAGTGCAAAATGCGTTGTTGCGTGCAATCGGCCCGGGGCGCGGCTCCATTGCATGAAGGGTAGATTAAGGAGGAGCGCATAGGGTAGCAGAATAGCGTTACGCAAGTTATCTACCTGCAGTTCGACAATCCTGCCACCGATTTTCAACAGCGGCCCTAGCGAGAGCAACGCGGTGATGCCGCCCAGCACAGCCCAACGCCTCACCCCTCTCCCGCCACGCCACACAGCCATCCCAGCCAGCACCGCCGGCACCACCCCCAAATAAGCAATGCTCTCGTTATACGTCACATTGATCCGACGTGAAAACTCTTGCACAGAGGGAATCATCCTCAGAAACGGATTGTCCGGCGCAGGCACAACAAAAGATGCCAGATCAATGGAAAATCCTACTGCGCCGCTCACCGCCATGAAACCGAGTTCTCCGCCGGCAGCATCCGTGAACACCGGCCAGTAGAGTGGCATCAACACTGCTACAGCCGACAGTGCCGCACTTCCGAACGCGGTGAGTCGTTGCCTGGTCCAGTAGGCTGGCCGCTTCTGCATCCAGTCCGCAGCCAACAGCACAGCGGTGAGCGGTAGCAGGAAATACACTACGTGCACCGAGTGTACGCTCGCCACCAGCGCAGCGCTTAGGCCGGTGAAAAAGCCCCGGCGCACAGAGGGGCGCGCGAGCATGCGCCACAGGCTCAATCCGTACAGTGGCAGCCAGAAAACGGCCACCTGATATAGATGACCAGCCAGTGCATGGCCCATCTTGTTGGGAAAAAACGCCCAGACCAACCCACACAGCGCGGCCGCAAGCCGGCTACCAGTGAGGGCCACCCCGAGCCAGTATGCGGTCATTCCGGAAAGCACCAGCGATGCAATCATTACCAGGTTGAAAGCGACTGCCGGAGAGGCGAGAGCGGCAACTGGAAGTGCAAGTAAATGCGCACCAACTTGGGTGCGCAGCATTGGAAACGAAAGACCCGAGGGGTGGAAGAGTAGTGGAATATCGGCGACACTAAGATCGACATCGAGCAACGCCCGCCGGAGCCACCAAATCAGCCACATCATCTCGTATGAATCGCCATCGGGAGCGCCAATCAGTGCTCCGGAAAGGTTCGCGACCGCGGGGAAGGTGACGACCAGCGCTAGAAAAAGAAACGTGCATGACCCCCATAGCACCGGCCGTTCAGCGGCACGTGCCATCACCGACTTCAGCCTAACAGAAAAACCGCTCACCGCACCATGACCCATTCGCTCAACTCGCGCGCCCAGCGCAACGCCCCCAGCTGCTCAAAACCGCTGGAGTCCGTGCGTGTGTACATCCCTGCAATCACATTGCTGAACCCCGCCTCAGGCGGAAGCGAAATCGCGTGTGCATCGCAGACCACCTCTTCGCGCCGCCAGCCGCTCGTCGGACGCCAGCCATCCACCGGGGTAGAATGGTCGGAAGAGGCCACAAGCTGCTCGGGCATCACAATCTCGGCCACGCTGCCCAGGTGCACAAAGGTGCTGTAATCGGCACCTAGAGAGCGCAACGCCTGCCAGCACAACGTCACCTGAAAAGCGCCATCCTGTTCCGCGAACGTCCAGCCGCTGAGGTGAATCCCAGGCATAACATCGATGTTAACCGGATGCTCGCCGACCATCGGCAGCGATTTAAGACCGATTGCCACCCAGCCTGGACCGGCGGCGCTGAAGTACGGCTCTGCGCCCAGGGTTTCCTGCCACCACTCTGGCCCAAATCCGTAAATAGAATCGGAGTTGGTGTAAACCACAGATTCTCGCCGCATAATCTCGCGCCAATTCTCAGAGTGATGCATCACCCGCCAGCCCGGAAAACGAAGCTCGACCCGCGTAGCGTAAGCCAGAGCGAAATTACGCCGACCCCATGGCGACATGATGGTGGCCGGCGCAGGAGCATTGAGGTCGGCAAGTTGAGCGATTGCATCCATCCCTGCCGGATCACGAGTGATCTCCAATATACGCTTGTGATTGGCCGCAAAGTAATACACGACCAGCGCCAAAAGTGCGGCAACCACCGGATATTTCAGGCCCGGCGCGCGCTGGCAGGCGTTTCCCAAGCCAAGCCCCGCGACCAGAAACAGACTGAGTGTCGTTGGCAGCAGCACTGCTTCGATCAGCACAGCACGGGAAAACACGACGGAAAAAGCAAAAGAGGCGCCGCCAATGACCAGAAACAACAAAGCTGGCCGCCGGGACGTGTGGTGAAGGCCCAGCGGAGCAGCAAGCCCCACTAATAGCAGCCCAAACGGGCTCAGTTCGTGATATAGCACGCGGGCAGCTAGGCGCAGCGACGCGAGCAAGTCGGACAACGCCGTCAACGGTTGTTGCAAATCGCCAGTCTCCTTACCTAAAAACAACCACCAGAATCCATCCCATGTGCCCGGATCGCCGTACATCCAACCTCCATCGCGGGCGCGCACCACCATGTCCACATACGGGAGGAAACCAAGCGCAAAAGCACCCACACCCAAACCGACCCGCCGCCATGGCTGACGCCCCCGAGGGACACGTGGCCACAGCCACAGCGCGATCAGCGGCAACAGCAACGAGTATAAGCGGTGGTGCGCCACACCCATCCCGCAGACCAAAGCCAGCAGCCGTCCCCTGCTATCTGACCAACACACATCCAAATCAAGCACCAGCCACAGTACGAGCAGCGTGAAAAACAACCCCATGCTGTACACTTCGGGGATAGCACCGTGAATCCACATAGAGAAAGTCAGACCGGTCGCTAGCGCGACCGAGGCGCTCACTAGCGGTTGGCCGGTGAGCCGGAAAAGCAGCGCCCCAATCAACGCGACGCAGCCGATTCCCCAGACTAGCGAAAATAGTGCGGCTCCAGCTGATGCAGGAATGCCCAACCAGCCCAATGCGGTGACAAACGCGGATCCTAGCAACATATAAAGAGGATATCCGGTATGGTGAACCGTACCCCACAAAGGCAAAGCGACCTGGAATTCGCCCGAGTCAACAACATATGCGCTGTCACTGCCGTTAATCTGCAACATCAGGGTAGAGAGGTAGCAGCCGGCGACAACCATAGACGCGAGTGCGAGCACCCAGACAACTGCCTTCGTGAGGCGAAAACTGGAAGACAACACAGGAATTTACAGTTCTACGGCACCAATGCTTGCTCCAAGCGGAAAATTCCGCCGCCATGATCAACCACATAGATCTCACCCAATTCGTCTTCTCCAAACGAACTGATTTTCAGCCCGCTTTCGATGAGCGGTGAGTTAGTCCATTCGCCTGGGGCAGTCTGGAGCAAGGCCCATATCGATCCCGAGCAGTAGTCCCCATACACATAGACACCCTGAAGTTTTTTGAGTTTTTCTCCCCGGTACACGTACCCGCCCGTCACCGAACAGCCGCCATCGGAATGATGGTACTCGGCTATTGGCGCAACGTAGGCCTCATGTTCGCATACCGTCTGATAACAGTGGCCACCCTCCATGCGGCCCCAGCCATAGTTCTCGGCTCCCGGGCTTCCAGAGCGTTGGAAGTCAATCTCCTCCCAATCGTTCTGACCGACATCGCCAATGTAAAGATCCCCGGTCATCCGGTCAAAGCTAAAACGCCAAGGGTTACGCAAGCCGTAAACCCATATTTCGGGTGCCGCTGCCTCGTTTGACAGAAACGGGTTGTCCGGGGGCACCGCGAACCCCGGGGAGTGGTTAGCATCAACCCGTAGGATAGCTCCAAACCAGGTCAGCAGATTTTGCCCGTTGTCTTGAGGATCACCTGCGGAACCACCATCGCCCAAACCGACGTAGAGGTAGCCATCCGGCCCGAAGGAAATTTGCCCACCGTTATGATTGCGGTACGGTTGGGGGTACTTAAGCACGTTTACGGCACTGCTTGGGTCCGCTTGGTTAGGGTCGGACGAAACGATAAAGCGTCGGACTACCGAGTCGCCGTTTCGATCCGAGTAGTGCACAAAGAAGTAGCCATTACGACCGTAGTCCGGATGGAAAGCCAGCCCCAACAGGCCTTGCTCTGGAGACCGGCGGCTGACCTGGGCGCTGAGATCAAGAAACGGGGGAAAGAGTGTTTTAGCGTCTTGAAATATCCATATTGCGCCGCCTTGCTCAACAACGAACAAACGCCCGGAGCCATCAGCAGCATGTGTCAGGTAAAGCGGTTGGTGAAACCCATCCGCAATCGGTTCGAGTACATAGTTCGCCAAATGCGGCATCAGCTGCGTGACCGTGGGAACGAAAGTTACGGATCGTTCAATGGGGGGTGTTTTTGTCGGTGTGCTGGCAGGATAAGCCCGGACTGCAGTAACCGCGGGTGCCTCGGTAGCCGGCCTAGCGTCCGTAGACACCTGAGATTGCATAGTGGCCTTCGGCGCATTTGTCCTGGTTGCGGATGCCTCCGCCCCCGTCGACACCATGGTCGCTGCATGCTCCGGCAGGCGGCAGGCTCCCAGACCCAACGCACCGACGCAGACTACACCCAGCAAGTATTTCACATGTTGTCGCTGCGCAATATGTGACCGAACACTTATGGAATGGGTACATCAAGGCGACCACTGGCCAACAAGAAGAAAAGACCCAGTACAGCCACATTGAGAAACAGCATCAGCACGAGAATAAAGCGCTGCCCTTCCGTCATTCCCCACATCCGGCGGCGGCCGGTATCGCTGGCTGCACCCTGTACCGGTTTGCCGAAATCGTAATCAGCATCTTTGGCAAGCGCTTCCAGATTTCGATCCGCCATACGGTCGGGCTCGTTATGCTCCAATAGATTCACCTGTTCGCAGCGCTGCCATAGTGTACTGCGCTGAATATATTGATGCAAGTGACGTGCCATACAAACGATCACATTGACACCTTTCCCGCTCTAGATTATAGTAATGTCATCAGTCCTCGCGACATTTGCTCGCCATGGTAAGGGTACGACGCGGGCTGGTACACTTACTCACGGCCCTGCCCCGAGTGCTCGCGCCCGAGAACAGGCCGTCATGCGCGTAACCGAATTTATCACCACACACACGAAGTAAGATTCAATCACTATTGGTATACGAATCATGCTGAGTATTAGCGACGAGTATAACTCCCTAAAGCGTGTCATCCTCGGCACAGGGGTGGGTATGAAAGTAACGCCCACGGAGATGGTCAGCGCTACGCTAAGGCAGACCGTCAGTTCTGGTCTATACCCCTCGGAAGCCCAGACCGAGGCCGAACTTAGTAACGTTGAGGCCGCACTGCGAGAGGCCGACATCGATGTGATCCGTCCTAACTCGCTTCCAGATTCGCCCCTAGTGTCCGACCAGACCTGCCCGCGCGACCTCGGCTTCGTTATTGACAACCTGTTTTTCCTGTCCAGAAGCAGGTTTGATTCCCGCAACGCCGAGATTCCCGGAATAGAGCACATTATCGCTGGGTTGCCGAGCGAGAGTGTAATTGAGACACCACCGGGCCACTATCTGGAAGGCGGGGATGTAGTACTAGCGCCGGGACTAATCTATCTCGGACTAGGCCAGCGCTCCAATCGCAAAGCTGTAGATTGGCTGGCGACCACACTCTCGGAGCGCGGCGTGCAGCGAAAGGTGGTTCTTATACCGCACGATGTGCTCCACCTAGATTGCTGCTGGAATGTGCTAGGGCCCGATCTCGCACTCTGGGCTCCTGGCGCGACCCAGCAGATGCGCACTCTCATCGGCGAAAGTTTTTGCCCACCTTGCCGATGCCTGCGCGTCAGTCGCAAAGAGCAAGACGCGCTCGCCACCAATGTGCTCTGCACGAAGCCAGGCAGCATCCTCAGCCGCGATCACCCTGCCTGCGCCCGTGTGCACGCCGCCCTTCAGTCCGATTTTGGGTTCAAAGTGACCGCAATCCCGTTCGACCACATCCCTATGCTCGGAGGGTCCATCCGGTGCGCTACGCTCCCGCTTCACCGTGCGTAGGTTGACCTCCATCCGCGTATGCACGCCCGAAAATAGGTCGTCTCAATGGTTGCGAACAATTGAGCTGAGACCTCAAACCACCCCTCGTATCCCTGTTCGGTTGCGCACGCGGCAAGAGTGGTTGTTCGTCCGGTTCCTGTCTCTTTATCTGGACGGTGTGACAGCCAAGCCACTGCAGGTCGAGTCCATTACGTCACTGTGTGGGGTGGTGACGGCTGGGGTGATGCTGTCTGTGCTCGCGTTTTAAGACATATGCTGCGGATTTTTCGCGTGGGACAATTTATCGCAACCTATGCAACTGTCGTAGATGTTTTTTCTCAATCGCTGCTAATTGAGCGAGGCAACCATCGTCCTCTTCGTTGGGTTGGTATTCCGTACTAAACCAGATGTCGAGAATCTCTTTGGTGACCACCTCCGCGGCGCGGCGAATAGAGAGACAGAGCACATTTGCGTTATTCCAAATACGCGCCCCGCGCGCGGTCTCAGCATCGTCGCACAGGGCGGCTCGCACCCCCGGCACTTTGTTGGCTGCCAAACATACGCCTGTGCCCGTCCAGCAAAGTAAAATCCCTTCGTCCACCTCGCCGGTTGCTACCCGCTCCGCCACCTGTTGCGCCACTGCAGGCCAGTACTCTTGTCTGTCACCCATGGAGCCGAAGAGATCTAGTTCGTGCCCACGCCGCTTCACATCTTCGACCACGCATTCGGTCAGGTGTGTGAGCTCGTCTGAGCCAATAGCTATTCTCATTCCGAAAACCTCCTGAGCAACGGGCTTCGACGCTGTCTCGATGTATTCATGCTATTATAACCAAACGATGACCGCGGCCACAAACGAGTCAAAATGGGGTGTGGTTGGCCATGAGTGGGCAGTGGCAACGCTCGCGCACCACATCCGCGCCATCCGCGTGCAACATGCCTATCTTTTCACCGGTGCCCGCGCGATTGGTAAACGTACACTTGCCGTAGCTTTCGCGAGGGCACTGCTTTGCAGACAGCCGAACCCCCCGTGCTCCGAACCAAACCTGTGTCGCGTTTGCATGCTCATCCCCGCAGGAAAACACCCGGATGTGAGTATACTCGCCCCGGTTATTAGCGGCAAGATTGTTGGTAGTGTCAAAATCGGAATTGAACCAATTCGCGAACTCATCCGCCAGTTTTCGCTGCGGCCAGTGGAGGCCGATCGGCGAGTGGCCATCATCGCCGATTTCGAAGCAGCGGGGCGCCCGGCATCAGATGCTCTACTGAAGACACTAGAGGAGCCGCCCGGAAACGGAATCATCGTCCTAACTGCGGACAGCTGCGCCGATTTACCACCCACTATCGTGTCCCGATGCGCGCGAGTGGCACTGCGACCATTACCGTTCGGTCTCGTGAAGCAAGTGTTGTCCGAACGGTGGGGTGCCGCCTCTGAAGAGGCCGGGATGCTGGCGCGCCTGTCCGCCGGACGTCTCGGCTGGGCCGTAGAGCTGCTCAAGGACGATTCCGCACTCGAGACCAGAGCCGCGCGCCTTTCTGAATTGCGTGCGCTTTTGCCGGCAGCGCGCGTCGAACGCTTTGCCTATGCAGGCGAATTGTGCAAAAACCGCTGGGAGCTCACTGCCGCTCTTGATCTGTGGGCGTGTTGGTGGCGCGATGTTATGCACGTCGCGTCCGGCGCACCCACCCCGCTCACCAACGTGGACCGACGCGCCGACGTGCTACTTGCAGCTGACAGTTTGACCACCCCCGAGGCAGCCCGAGCCGTAGCGTCTGTGCGCGCAGCACAGGCGCGTCTGAAGCGCAACGCAAACGCCCGCATGGTGCTGGAGGTGCTGCTCCTCGACCTGCCGCGCATAAGTGTCGGATGACAGCCCCTGAGAGCCAAGCCGCAGCCAGAGGCCCCGTCTGGCACTATGGCCGGTTTTCTCCATATAACACACAACAACATACCAATAAAATCACATCCTGCGAAACATTCGTCCGCCCTGCTTGTCGGAAGCCAGTGTACACACCTAAACCTTAAAAGATTATATAGGAGTTGTGGGGTATGGTTACATTACTAAAAATGAGGGGGGCCGCGTAGACAGGTTTTGCTACCTTAAAATGTTCGGGTTTTTTAACATTTCTAGGGCTAGCGGGGTTGTCCCCTCGGTCATCAGGTGCTACAATGTCCGCCACTAGGGTCTTACGGTGCCGATCCGGTTTCGGTGCTGGAAACGAGTTTCGCATCAACCTAACGGCAATTTGCCACACCTCCCGCGATGCGTGACTCAGGTCGCCGCAAAATCTGAATCGTAACGTTTTGTCCAACAAGGAGTGTTTATCTGCTGCTTTCTTTCACCCCATATCTGGTGTTGTCCCTGTTACCTCTCCCCGCATATGGGGGGGGGGTACATGACTTGGGGGCTCGGTGAGACCTGACGGGGTCTGGCGCGCGGCTCTGGGTGAGCTACAGCTTCAGGTGTCGCGCTCCACATTCGACACCTGGATGCGTGATACCCACCTTATTTCGTGCGAGGACGGCGAGTACATTATCGGCGTCGAGAGCGATTTTGCTCGCGACTGGCTTGACGCGCGCATGCGCATCACTATTGAGCGAACTGTCGCCGGAATTGTCGGCGGACCGGCACAGGTTTCGTTTGTGGTATGGCACCACAAGCCCACATCATCCGCCGGGGAAATATCTCTGCTCAACAAGAGTCTTGCCGCAAAGCCCGTCCGTCAAAAGAGTGCCCCGGCGCCGGGGCACTCTTTTGACAATTTCGTGGTCGGATCGGGGAGTCGCATGGCCCACGCCGCCGCGCTCGCTGTTACCGATACCCCCGGGCCAGGACACAACCCCTTGGTACTCTATGGAGACGTAGGCCTTGGAAAAACACACCTACTGTATGCTACAGCGCTCGAATGTGCGCGCGCCGGCCGCAACGCTCTCCTAATCACCGCCGAGGATTTCACCAACGACCTTGTTGCCGCAATTCGTTCGCACACCACCGAATCGTTCCGCGAAAAACACCGCACAGTGGACGTTCTGCTTGTTGACGACATTCAGTTTTTTGTCGGCAAAAATTCCTCGCGGGAGGAGTTTTTGCACACACTCAGCGCGGTGTGCAGGGCCAACCACCAGGTCGTGCTCTCGTGCGACCAGCTGCCCGAGCACCTTTCCGGGCTTGGGCCCCGCATCTGCTCCCGTCTGGCCGGAGGTCTGGCTGTGGAGATTACACCCCCGGATGCAATTGTGCGCGCCGAAATCCTGCGCACGAAGGCGGCCGCCTTCACGGAGTCGATACCCAACGAGGCGATCACCTTCATGGCAGAGAACATAGGAGGGCAGGTCCGCGCCCTGGAGGGGGCGTTGCACCGCTTGGTGGCGCGCGCACGTGTGCTCGGGACGCCGATCGACTCTGTCTCGGCCGCCGAGGTAATTGGCTGCCGCCAAACCGCCAACAATGACCCTGCTCCATCTGACCGTGTAATCGCCGAGGTTGCGAGCCGCTTTGGCCTCACCCCGCGGGAGTTGTGCGGTAAGAGCAGGTCACGCCGGGTCGCCGTGCCACGGCATCTCGCGATGCATCTCCTTCGCGAGCAGGGGGACCGCTCGCTGGCGGAGATTGGCTCCCTTTTGGGAGGAAGAGACCACAGCACCGTACGGTATGGCTGTGAGAGAGCGCGCTCTCTCCTCTCTCGTGACCGTGCGATGCGCTCCCACGCCGAGTGGCTCCGGCGGCGCCTGTCGCGCGCCGCATAACCCCGCCCCGCCCTATTTTTGGTCTCCCCTCGTTCGGGCACAGATCTGGCTGACTTCCGATGATCTCCTGAAGTCCTTGTTCTCCAAGGCCGCCTGCTCCGTGCCTCACGGCAAGCTCCCCATGTCGCTTCTTTTTTTTGTCCCCGTTGTCATTGTGTAAAAACCGGGGAAATCCGCCTCGCATACTCGGCTCCTGCTTGAAGTCACATCCAACGGGTGTTGTGTTTGTTTTCCCCACAAAGCCCTGTCTCCCCGGCCCTACGGCTATTACTATCATATCCTAAATATAAAAATATGTGAAAATTAATGGTGAATAAACAAGTTTTGTTGTTTGCTCTTTTAATTTTAGGAAACAAGCCCTAGGACTCAAGCGGGCCGTTAATCGAGAACGAGGCTCTCTCCCGGACCCAGGGGGTATACTCGAGCGTCCGACTGGCTTTCGACGGCGCACTTCCATGCTAGAACGTCCTGCGCGATTAAGTCCCAGGTGTTGTAATGAATTGGCACAACCATACGGGGCTTGATCATGGCGACAGCACGTAGAGAGTCTTTGGGCCCCATTGTGAAGTTGTCACCAATGGGAAGGGCGGCAAAGTCGACCCCCTCCTCTCCTATCAACGCCATGTCGCCAAAGAGACCGGTGTCACACGCAAGGTAAAGCGTCTTCCCTTCCGTGTATAGCAGGAAACCACAGGGGTTTCCGCCGTAAGAGCCATCAGGAAGACCGGAGCCGTGCAGCGCTAGGGTCAGCTTCAGGTAGCCGAAGGGGTGGGCGAATCCTCCTCCGAGATGCTGGGGGTGCACATTTTCTACCCCTTGTGCGCCGAACCAGTTCGCCATTTCAAAGTTTGTGATGACGGTAGCGCCGGTACGCTTGGCTATGTCCACCGTGTCTCCGACATGGTCGTAGTGTCCGTGGGACACCAGGATGAAATCCGCGGGAATTTCGGCGGGGTCCGCGGTCGCGACCGGGTTGTCTCTCAGAAAAGGGTCGACCAGGATATGCGTGCCACTTATATCAAGCCCTAGGGCGGCGTGGCCGTGGTATGTAAGACTGATTGTCATGACTTTTCTCCGCCCGTCATTCGAGTCTCTATCGCGTACGAGTATAGAGCGCCATGCGGGAAAAAGTCAACACCCCGGACGATCGGAATATTGCAGGCTATAATATACTCGAGGGGACGGAGGGGAGAAACAGCTGTGGACGAAAACACCAGAGGGTTGCCCAGAGCAGAGGCAAAAAAAGGCAGATGCGGACGGCTGCCGCCGGGGCAATCACTGACGCGGAGGTTTCCGGTGATGCACAACGGTCCGGTGCCCACCTTCGACGAGCAAACCTGGGACCTCACGGTGTTTGGTGAGGTAGAGCAGGATGTGCGATGGGGCTGGGGGGAGCTGTGCCAACTGCCGCGCGCCCGCGCGACAATGGATATCCACTGCGTTACCGCTTGGAGCAAGCTTGACACCGAGCGGGAGGGAGTCAGCCTGCGAGACCTAGTTGATCGTGGGCTGGTTAGGCCAAAGCCCAGCGCGACCGTATTGGTGCAGCATTGTGAATTCGGCTACACGACAAACCTGCCTCTCTCGGCGGCAATGGGAGAAAACGTTCTACTGGCTACGCACTTCGGTGGAGACCCAATCGTGCCCGAACACGGGTTTCCGCTCCGCGTTGTGTGCGGTGCGATCCCTGGACGCGAAGATCGGGAGGACGTTTACCTGTGGAAAGGGGGAAGGTGGCTGCGTGGGCTGAAATTTCTGTCGGAAGACAGGCCCGGCTACTGGGAACAGGCCGGCTACCATAACCGAGGCCGTGTTTGGGTGCAAGAACGCTTTTCTGGGCGCTGAAACGCGCCTTTTCGTCTCACACCCAGCCGCGCAAATGCATTGCCTCGGCTACGCGCGCTACGGCCACCAAGTAAGCGGCCGTGCGGTTGTTCACCTTGTGGTCCTGCGCGGCCTGGTGCACAGTCAGGAAGGCTTCCGACATGGTCTTTTCGAGCCGCTCGTGCACCATTTCAATCGGCCAGTAGTAGCCATACGAGTTCTGAACCATTTCGAAATAAGAAACAGTCACCCCGCCGGCGTTGCACAGCAAGTCGGGTATCACGTAAACGCCTTTTTCGTGCAGGATTGCGTCCGCGTCGGGGGCGGTAGGTCCGTTTGCCAGCTCCGCAACCATTTTTGCATTGATGTTTGCCGCGTTGGCGGCCGTGATGGCGTTCTCCAATGCGGCCGGAAAGAGTACGTCCACATCCAGCTCTAGCAGCTGTTCGTTGGTTAATGGCTTCGCGCCAGGGAAGAAGATAACGGAGCCAGTCCTCTGTTTGTGTCGCAGCACATCGGCGTAATCCAGGCCAGCCTCCGCGTAAATGCCGCCGCGCGAATCGGATACAGCCACAACCCTGACGCCTAGGAGCTCGATTCCAAGTTGATGCGCGAATGATCCCGCGTTGCCGTAACCTTGAACGGCGGCAGTTGCCCCGACCAGATCTATACCCATAACCGAGGCGGCTTCACGCACGGTGTAGATACCTCCGCGGGCGGTGGCGTCGCCGCGGCCCGCGGACCCGCCTAGGGAGAGCGGCTTGCCAGAAATCGCGCCGAACTGGTTGTGGCCTTGCATGACGGAGAACTCATCCATCATCCACGCCATAACCTGTGGGGTGGTATAGACGTCCGGGGCGGGCACGTCCTTGTCGGGCCCTAGCACGCACCCGACTTGGCGGATGTAAGCGCGACTAAGCCGCTCTAGTTCAGCCGGCGAGAGTTCTTTGGGGTTGCATACCACGCCACCCTTTCCGCCGCCGAGGGGTATATCTACAACGGCGGTTTTCCACGTCATCCATGCGGCCAGAGCACGTACGGTGTCAATGGTCTCGTCTGGGTGGAAGCGCAGACCACCCTTGGTGGGCCCGCGGGCGTCATTGTACTGGACGCGGAAACCCCGAAAAACGCGTGTAGACCCGTCGTCCATGCGCACCGCTAGGGTGACGTGCATCTCGCGCAGCGGCGAGCGGAGCATCTGATGAGCGGCCTCGTCGAGGCCGAGGATGGTGGCCGCTTCGTCCAATTGTGACCGGGCGACGGTGAAAGGGTTGGGCGATTCGGGCATTCGGTGCTCTCCTTTTGTCCGAGTGTCGGAATTGATAGTGAGCCTCAGCGTGAGTGAGCGAACCACGCGAATGATAGGGTAGTTTTAAGCGGCGCGCAAGGCCGACAACAACCGGTCTCGCCCCCGTGTTTCACGTGCAACATGTGGGGCGCGGGACTCTTCGGTTGCACACAAACGCCGCCGTCATCACGATTAGATTGCATCGGTTTGGGTTGTGACGCGTTTCACCAAACCAGACCTATGGTGCGCCATCCGTCGACCGAACACGCTTTTGAAGTGCGCCTTTGGGTGTCTCCGTGGTAAAATCGAGGGGAGAGAGCGAAAGAGATTGACGGGGCAGATGGGCTCATCATCGGGCAAGTGTGCAAGGAGATAGGAGATGGAATTAATAGGGTTCCGTGGCCGCAGAGGAATCGCGTGATTAGCGCCGGTGGATGGCGCGATCTGGGCCTGATGCGGCGGCTGACGCCGCTCGGGGTTTGCCTGCACAGTGAAGCTGTGCTCACCACCGGTGCGCGTGTGCTACAAAAAGGGCTTGTTGGCCTTTTTGTAGCTCGCAGGGGCGTGCGTACACTTGTCTGGCGGGGCGATGGCGACGTAACTTCCGCGTTCGCCCAAATGCAGTTGGAAGACACGGTGCATCGGGCACCAGTGTACCTCCTTGCTCCGACTGGGGAGGAAAACCCGCTGCGCCCCACCGTGGCGCTTTTGGAGGGGTTTGTGAGGGAAGCGGGGGCTCGCGGCGCCCGCAACCTGACGGCCGAGGCGCAGGATGGTACCGCCGAATTCGATGCTTTGCGCAGGGCCGGATTCGTGATTTACGCGCGCCAGCAGGTTTTTCGCTTACTTACGCGTCCTCCGGCGGTGAAAACTGACATTGCGATGCAACCTTGCGGATCGCAAGACGAGATTGCAACCCAACGGCTTTATAGTAACATTGTGCCTGCCTTGGTGCGCCAGGTTGAGCCGGCGCCGACAGGCACCTGGGTTCAGCCCTACGTGCACCCCGAAGCCGAGGGCTCTATCGATGAGGTGTTGGCCGCATTCTTGCTTTAGGAGAAGCGAAGTGCCGACAAACCAGTGTATGTGTGTACGCGCAGTTACCAATCGTGGATGGGCACGCCCAGCCACGATGCAGGTTTCGAGCCTTGGGGGAAACAGGCAGTTGTGGTGAAACGGTTGACGGTGAGCGCCAAAAAAAATATAGGAGGACGCCTACACCTGCAATTGCCGCCACCGAACTGGAGCTCAGTGCCTATCACCAAGACATCCTTGATAAAGAACACAACCCCGGCACTGGAAGGGCCTTGACGCGCCATGAGACAGGAAATCACCGACAACCTTGACGTGCTGCTTGCGGTTTTACCGCGGCGCGTTTCGAAACAGGTTCGGGAGCTCGGCCGCACCGACCAATTGCTGGAGGTAATCCTTGATCTAGGGCGCGTGCCCACGGCTCGTTACCTTGACGGAGATGTGGTGCTGTCCGAATCGGAGGTGGCTGCGGACGATATCACATCGGTCGTGGAGAGCGTCGGCGCATTTGACGATGATAATCGTGCGGGCATACAGCGAACACTGCATCGTATTTCTGCCATCCGCAATCGGCAAGGCAATGTGGTCGGGCTTACTTGCCGTGTGGGACGGGCGGTGTACGGCACGATTGAAGTCGTTCAGGATGTGATCGAATCTGGCAGTAGTGTCCTGCTGCTCGGGCGACCGGGTGTGGGTAAGACTACTATGTTGCGCGAGGCCGCGCGTGTGCTGGCCGAAAATCGGCGCGTGGTGGTGGTGGATACATCCAACGAAATTGGCGGCGATGGCGACATCCCCCATCCTGCCGTAGGGCGGGCGCGGCGTATGCAGGTGCAAAACCCTGTGTTACAACACGAGGTGATGATAGAGGCGGTGGAGAACCACAACCCGGAAACAATCGTGATCGACGAAATTGGGCGCGAGGCCGAGGCGATGGCTGCTCGCACGATTGCTGAGCGCGGGGTGCAGTTGATCGGCACCGCGCATGGCAATACGCTCGACAATCTACTACTGAACCCTACGCTGGCAGACCTTGTGGGCGGAATTGAATCGGTTACGCTTTCGGACGAGGAGGCGCGTCGGCGTGGAACCCAGAAAACGGTGTTGGAACGTCGGTCGCCCCCGACCTTCGATGTGCTTATAGAAATTTTGCGGCGTGAGCACCTGAGCGTGCATGATGACGTGGCCGAATCGGTGGATGCGCTGCTGCGCGGTGATCCGTTGAAACCTGAGCTGCGCTATCGTACGGACGACGGTGAACTAATAACCGAAAAAGCTACAGCTGAGGTCGGGGGCCGAATGGGATCGCAAGGGCACCGCGGTCGCATGCCTTGGCGGGGGACGGCGATCCGGGCCGCCACCATACCCGAGCGTCCTGCCCGGGGAGACCACGCCGCTATGAAGCCGGTAAAACTTTTTCTATATGGTGTCAACCGGCAGCGCCTTGAGCGTGCGGCGCGGCGGTTGCGCGTGCCGATCAGGATTGAGGACGATCTCGGTGTGGCGCATGCATTCGTTACTCTGAAATCGTATTACCGCCGCCGACAGCGCCCGGTGAGCGACGCTGAAGCGCGAGAGTTGCCCATATACGTGCTTCGCTCCAACACGCAACACCACATGGAAAACTTGCTGCTCGAGATATTTGATCTACCTGCAGTGCCCAGGAACGGGCAGGATGGGCTTGAGTAGGCGATGGTGGAAGTGAGCGCGGCGATTAGCGCGGTGCGCAAGGGCGCTCGTTTCCTCGATATGAAACCACAGGATGCTAGCACCCGTAGACGGCAGCACCAAGTTGTCAGACAGGCGAAGATGATCTCGCATTCGTATGGAGACGAGCCTAACCGGCGGGTCAGAGTGTTTCGGGAATGAGCTTGTTCATCACATTCGAGGGCCCGGAAGGCAGCGGAAAGACTACACAATGCCAACTGCTAGAGCAGCACCTTGTTGGGCAGGGGTACGATGTGATGCGTACCCGGGAACCTGGCGGCACTTCCATTGGGCAGCAGGTGCGCGCCGTGCTTTTCGACCGGAACAATAGTGCCATGACGCCGGAGGCCGAATTCTTTCTTTTCTCTGCCTCCCGCGCTCAACTGGTGCGCGAGGTCATCCGACCGCACCTCGAGAATGGCGGCGTGGTGGTGTGCGATCGCTTTTTTGATTCGAGCCTAGCTTATCAGGGTTATGGACACCGCCTGGATCAGGGTGTATTGCGGGATGTAACCCGGATGGTGACTGGTGGGATGCAGCCCGACCTGACTTTGCTTTTGGATATGCCACCGGAGGAGGGGCTGCGCAGGCGCAAGCAACAATCAGAACAATGGAACCGGCTTGACGCGTACACGTTGGATTTTCACACCCGTGTCAGGCAAGGATACTTGGCGCTGGTGCAGGTGGAACCGGAGCGTTGGGAGGTGATTGACGCTAGCCAGTCCAGTGAGGCCATCTTTGACTGTGTGAGGGAGCGGGTGCAACAAGCGCTGGCCGAGTGACTCTCAGAAACCGGGCGCGGAGCCGTCAGCTGGCGCGCCCATGTCGGGTAAGTCGGCCTCAATAGATTCAGGGTTCTCGCCGGCCTCTAAGCGCCCAACCATCTCGTCGAATTCCGGACCCATGTCTTCGCCCATTTCGTTGCCCATGCGGCGCATGAACTTCCCTACGGAGCGTGGGTCGTCTTCGTTCACATCGCCGAAATTGGCCGGGTCGGCGAGAGTATCCATACGGGAATCTTCCGAGCGACTCACGCGAACTCGCGATATCAGTCTCTGTAACTGGTCACCGTGGCAGTGCGAGCATTTGGGGCGCCCCTGGTCGTATTCGCAGTACGACATACGGATGGATACTCGACGCTGGCAGGTCTGGCAGCGGTATTCGTAAAGAGGCATAATTACGTGGTCTGCGAACTCGGACGCTATTATAGCAAGTAAGTGAAGGCAAGACAAGTATGACATTTACTCCGCCAATACGACCTGCGGCACAGTTGCTAATGGTGATTTCAGGCCCTTCCGGGGCTGGCAAAGATAGCGTAGTGCGGATGCTGCTTGAGCGGGATCGGGGGCTGGTTTTTGTGGTCACCACCACCACTCGTCCGATGCGTGCGAACGAGGTCCGGGGGCGTGATTATTTTTTCGTCTCCAGCGAGGAATTCGAGCGCATGGTTGCAGCGGGCGAGTTTGTCGAGCACGCGCTGGTGTACGGCGAGCACAAAGGCGTTGGCAGAAGAGAGGTGCAAGCCGCCCTGCAGAGCGGCAAAGATGCTGTGCTGCGCGTTGATGTGCAGGGTGCTGTCCACATCAAACAGCTCTATCCCAGCGCGCTGTTAATCTTCGTGACGCCGGAAAACGATGCTGAACTGCGCTATCGGCTGGGCGCGCGCGAAACCGAGACAGACGGTGGGATGGAGAGCCGCTTGCGCACAGCGCGCGAGGAAGCGAAACGCCAGGAGGAATTCGATTACGTGGTGGTCAATAGGCGGGACGATCTTGAGCGGACGGTGAAAACCATTCAGAGAGTCGTTCGCACAGAGCGTGCGCGCATGCGCCCTCAGACCGGTTCAACATGACATACTCGCTTGCTTCTTGTCACGCTAACAACCGCCGGTATTCGCAGCGGAGCGTGCTTGACGCCACCTATATTCAGTGCTAAAGTCTGATGATCCAATTAGGTTTGGGGCACGCGGCTTCAGTATGCGCGTCGCGACGTGCAGTGAACGAAAGCAAAAAAGGAGAACAATGTTATGACCGAAGACAGCGGCTTAGTGCCAGAGCCGGAGGGTGTGATATCTGAAGACAGCGGCTTAGTGCCAGAGCCGGAGGGTGTGATATCTGAAGACAGCGGCTTAGTGCCAGAGCCGGAGGGTGTGATATCT